>Ga0256404_1003019_pt1 | contig 35503 bp, 25 predicted proteins | sample RumenRJG_01DNA_FD_185990 | JGI IMG/M metagenome (GOLD analysis project Ga0256404, IMG submission 185990) | Bovine rumen microbial communities from Lethbridge, Alberta, Canada - RJG_01 | ecosystem: Host-associated > Mammals > Digestive system > Stomach > Rumen | place: Canada: Alberta | collected... | reverse complement strand
CCCTTTCTCCTGACGGGGATCCTTCTCGTCTTGACAGCGGTTCGGCGGTTTCCTCTCCGCTTCCGGACAATCCTGAGGCCAAGGAATACATGCGGAAGATGGAGCAGGTCCGTCTTCTCAGGGATTCGATCGCGGCCTACAACCGTGCCCTGGAAGCAGAAAGGGAGGCCTATTCAAAGGCTTTGGACTCAGAAAAAGAAGAGATCCTTACCGACATCGCCCAGAAGGAGGCTGCCCTTCCGGCCCTCAACGCTTCCCTCGGAAGGACGGTCGCAGACCTTCAGCAGATCGAGATGGATTTCCTGATGAAGGGCTTCGTCATAGATCCTGCGAAATTCAAGGCTGACGCATCCCGGGAGATAGTAGGAGCCTCTTCCGGATATACTTTCTCGAAAAAAGACTTTGGCCCGGCCTTCCATCTTGATATGCAGAAGCCCAAGCCGAATTATGACTATACTTTCAAGATACTGCCCGAAGGGGTCATCGTCGATTCCCCCGTTCCCGACGGGCTCGTCTATCAGATACAGCTCTTTTCATCCCCTGCAAAGGCGACGCTCAAGCAGTTGAAGGGCCTGAGTCCTGTATTCGAGAGAGACGGAGCCGGCGGCAGGAAGATATATTCCGCGGGAGTATTCAGGAAATATTCCTCTGCCCTGTCAAACCTCAACAAGGTCAAGAGGCTGGGATTCAAGGGAGCGTTCATCACCGCCTTCAACGACGGGGAACAGACTACGGTGTCCAAGGCACGCGCCATAGAGTCGAAGACTAGGACAGACCACTACCTGAAAATATATCCTCCTGACGGGTCAACCCTTCCGGAGATAACCCTCTCCGCCATCCGTCAGCAGACGACGAAGGACCTCGTGAAGACATCTGAAAGCGGGGCTGTCGTCTATATCGCAGGACCATTCCAGACCCAGGAACAAGCTGAAGCCCTCGCTGCCGCTGTCCACGCCACCGGAATAACGAATACCGCCCTGGAATCCAGGACGGTACAGCCGTAAAAATATTTCATGACGATCTGGGCCTGTAAATTCAGGCCCTATTCGTCGGGGACGTATTCCAAAAGGTCTCCCGGCTGGCATTCCAGTGCCTTGCAGAGGGAGTTGAGGGTGGAGAAGCGGATGGCTTTTGCCTTGCCGGTCTTGAGGATGGAAAGATTCGATGCGGAGATTCCTATGATGTCGGCCAGCTCGCCGGAAGACATTTTCCGGCGGGCGAGCATCACATCAACGTTTACTATGATAGGCATGTCAGACTACTCCTTTTCGGACCCTTTCTTCTTTGGTCCTTCCTTGGGCTCCTGCACGTCTGGAGCGTCTTTTCCTTTCAGGTAATCGGGAAGCTGCATTCCGGCCATCTTGAAGAGGTCCTGGAGCGGCGGAATGCTCTGCATGAGACCCGAAACGAAGTTCGCGGTCGATGTCTTGCCGTCTTTCGAACCGTTTCCGTCCCAGACTGTGACCTTGTCGATCTTGATGCCCTTCACGGCCTCTACCTGGGTCTTCACCAGTTCGGGCAGCCTGTCGGCTATCATCATAAGGACAGCCTTCTGGGGGTCGCTTCCTGCCGCGCCGACGAGGGCCTGGAAACCTTCGGCCTGCTTTGAGAGGATCTCCATGGCACCGCGGGCCTGGGCCTCCATCTTGGCGAAGATGGCGTCGGCCTCTCCCTTGGCGATGCGGCGGGCCTGTTCTGCCTCTGCTTCTGCCTCGATGATTTTCTTTTCTTTATCGATTTCGGCGGCGACCACGATGTTGGCCTGCTGGGTAGCCTTTTCCCTCTCGGCACGGGCAAGCTCGGCGTCGCGCTCACTCTGGTATGCCTCTTGGAGCGCCTTTGCGCTCTGGACCTTTTCGGCAGCGACAGCAAGTCTTTCTGCCTGAGCTGTTTTCTCCCTTCGGAGAGCATCTGAATTGGCTATGTCAATAAGTGACTGGTTCTCTCCCTTCACGGCAAGGGCATTGGCTGCGGCCACGTTCACGCGGGTATCCTTGTCGGCGTCAGCCTTTCCGGTCTCACCGAACCTGTTCTGCTCGGCCACGCTCTTCTTTGCGTCGTTGATAGCCTTTGCGGCAGCCTCTTTTCCGAGGGCTTCGATATAGCCGGATTCGTCGCGGATATCGGTGACGTTCACATTGATGAGTTTCAGTCCGATCTTGCGGAGCTCTGCCTCAACGTTGGCGCTTACGCTCGAGAGGAACTTGTCGCGGTCGGAGTTGATTTCCTCGATGTCCATGGTGGCGATCACCAGACGGAGCTGTCCGAAGAGGATATCGGTTGCGATGCCCTTGATGTCTTCGGTAGAAAGTCCGAGAAGCCTCTCGGCGGCGTTGGTCATGATTTCAGGCTCGGTGGAAATACCTACGGTGAACCGGCAGGGAACGTCGACTCGGATGTTCTGCTTCGACAGGGCGTTGGTAAGGTTGCACTCTATAGAGATAGGCTTCAGGTCGAGATACTGGTAGTTCTGGAAGACGGGCCAGATGAAGGAAGCGCCTCCGTGGATGCACTTTGCGGAAGAATTGCGGCCGGTCTTACCATAGATGACGAGGATCTTGTCCGACGGGCAGCGCCTGTATCGCTTGAGGATTGCCGAGAAGGTAACGATCAGGACGAATACAAGGATAAGGATGAGGATGATTTGAGATTCAGCCATAATCTTGGTTATTAAATGTTTGTATGATTAGATCACTTCAGGTTGGATGGTCTCCACAAGGAGGGTCGAGCCGTTGATCACGTCGGTGACGCGGATGGGGGTTCCCGTAGGGATGGTTTCACCTTCTGTCTGGGCGTTATATTCCCGGACGGAATTGTTGATGGAAATCTGCACTTTTCCCTCTCCCTTGCGTTCTCCCGGAATGGTAAGGTAGGAAGTTCCCTGGCAGCCAATGGCCTGACGGTAAACGTCGATGTTGCCGGATTGCTGCATCTTGCTCAGGAGCTTGAAGATATACATCACAAGCGCCACCAGTCCCAGTCCTACCAGGACAGAAATGAGGATCAGCACGAAGGTCGAAGGGATCGACTTCTGCAGGAGGATCGCCGACCATCCGAAACCGAGGATGAAATTGATGAGGTTGCGGAAAGTATAAAGGTTTGATCCGGAAGACAGATCCCCGTCACCGCCGTCCGCTCCGGCGTCAAGTCCGCCCGAAGTATCAAGGTCTGCCCCGTCAAGCCCCGTTCCGTCCATGTCGGCTCCGATAAAAGTCATCACGCTCTGGATGATGAAGATAAGAGAAGCCGCAAGAGTCAGGCCCCAGAGGACCTTCATTGCTATGCTAAGCGATGCCCACCAAACTGCCATTGTATGAAAAATTAAGTGTTAATAAAAAAGTTTTCTTTGCCAAATATAATATAATTATTGAAAAACAACAAATTTTTCACGAAATATTTATTTTTTGTTGTTAAATAAATTATTCCTAACTTTGCAGTCCCTGTCGAAGTCAGCTATAGACAGGAGACCATTGGAAGGGTGGGTGAGTGGCTGAAACCAGCAGTTTGCTAAACTGCCGTACTCTTTCCGGGTACCACGAGTTCGAATCTCGTCCCTTCCGCAAGACATTAAACCACAGCTGGTTGCGTAAGCAGCCGGCTGTTTTTTGTTTACCCCGGCGGGGCGCTTGCTCACGAAAAGGGGCAAATCAATACAATCCCGAATGGCATCACGGAGGCATCCGTTTTTTTCTTGTTGATCTCAATGGTGACGGAGTGTTCCTGTCCGGTCCTTTCGTTCAGCCGGAACGTAAGGCCTTTTCCTGGCTCATAGTCCATCATGGTAATGTCCACATCGGGGGAGTTTATAGATATAAAGGAATTTTCAGGAGGGAGTTCCTTCCCGGCCCGTTTCCTGACGGGCTGGACGGCCCTGACATAGACAGGCGACGAGAAATTCCTGAATATTAAGGGAACATGTTCCGTTTCCCAATCTCCGTCAAAGGGACGTATCACCACCCGGTGGCGGTACTCGCCATGGAACGGTTCGCTGTACCATGCGGGTTCGTGCCGCACGCTGGTAGGAGTGTCAAAGGCTAGTCCCACATCATGGATAGGTCCGGAGGTGGTGGAAGATCCAAGATAGACGGTGACTTCCCCGGCCCCCGCATCGACCCGGAAGGCCTGTTCCCCTGTCTGCGGGGAGACGATAATCCCTCCTCCTTCCTGCTGGAGGAAGCAGGTGCTGAGGGGACAGAGGTAACTCACGCCGTCAAGTCCTTCCGAGATACCAAAGGGAATGTCGAAATAGGGCTTGCCTTTATTGAAAGTCCTCAAGACAAGGTCCAGTCCTCCTGGAAGATACTTCCGGCCCTCGAAGGCGCCTTCTTGACGTACCAGGCAGGGATTTGGAAAAGTGAATTTCAGGTCGCATATGATTTCTCCTCGGCGGATTGAAAACACCTGTTCGAGATGGACCTGCCAGTCAGGCTGGCTCAGAAGCCTCAGCTGGGCAGCCCCTTCGGTAAGTCTGACCCCTGTTCGGACAGGGCCGTATGGCCGGTTTGGCCGCCAGATATCGTCATTCGTGCCCTGCGTCACTTCAGCCAGCACCCTTATCATAAAAGGACTGAGACCAAGCTCCATCCTTTTCCCCTCCCTTTCGATAATGACCTTGTCGCCGTCGGAGCTTATCCGGATGCCGTCCTGTTCTATTGAATCTCCTTCGGACCACCCGGTGCCGCCGGCCCGGTCCTCTCTTTTGACTCCCACCGCCTTATAGCCGAAAGCTGGCAGGGGAAGATCAACCTCATGACAGGTCTTGCCGTCCGCGAACCGTGAGGAAGAAACCAGCTCCTTGCCGGAGGAAAGGTCGAAATAACGGCACGGGAAATCTTCCTCGAAACGGATGGTTGCCGTGCGCTCCTGTTCGAAGGAAGCGACAAGGTAGTAGCGGTCGAAGCCCCGCAGCCGCATTCTTGTTGAAAGGTAGTCCAAGCCCTTGTCAATCAATAATTTTGAAAGACTGGAACATGTTTTTAATGACCATATTCTTTCCCTCCTTCGCTCATAGAGCGGGTCCCATCCCTTCGCATCGCTGTTCACGGCCCAGAGGAGCAGGTGTTCCGCTTTTGAAAGTACGGTCACCTCTCCTCCCCGGGAAAGGAAGCGGGATTCCACGTCAGGATAGAGGTCGGTGTGCTCGATGTTCCATGTGATCGGATCCCTTTCCAGGACAATGCCCGCCTTGTCGAAAGGTACGTCCAGAGTTTCTCCGAAATACTCCAGCATCAGGGCATTCATCATTTTTGCCGCCCTGAAATCCGCCATTGCGGAGTTTGTCGCTTCCTGCACCTGGATATCGAGGGGATCTGCGGTCCAGCGGGAATAGGTTCCGTTCTCCGGATTTCTCGCCTTTACGCTGTGGTCGACGAATTGCTCCTCGCCCAGCCCGAACTTTTCAATGTAATCCTTTACCGTAATCCATTCAACCTGAATGTCAGGATGTTCTGCATTGAAACGCGCGATGCTGGAATATGTCCCGCTGAAATGCTGGGGAATCTCGTAATCTTCCTCGATTACTATCAGGGAATTCTCCGGTGCCCGGGTTATCTTTTCGGCAAGACGTTCGCGGGTGGTGGGGACGCAGACGAAGGAAGAGCCGTCGAGTCCCTTCAGCCTGAACGGACGGAAAATGTCATCCCCCGCTATGACAGGAACCCACGAGACGTCGCTTTCTTTCAGTATCCACGGGAGCTGGGGATGATATGCCCGCTCTTGCAGGTAGAAACCGTCCGTCATTCCCGCGATGCTTTCGATTATCTTCGTTCCTAGCCAGGCGCAGCGGTAGTTGGTCTCCCCGTCCATGTTGACATTCACCGGCTCGGAATAGAAGGTGCCGGTGAAATTCAGCTGTCCCTTTTTCTGGAGTTCCAGGGCATGGGACAACACTTCAGGGGCGGTAATCTTCAGGGAACCGGCAGTCTGCCCGGAGAACTGGACCTGCCCCTTGAAATCAGGATGCTCGTCCATGAAATCCAGCAGGTTGTCGTAGATGACCGGAAACTGTTCCCAAATCGTGGTCCGGACATAGCGGTCATAATTCATGTTTCCATGAAGTATGAAACTCATATACACCTTTTTAGGGGTGTCCTCAGCAAACATGGAACCCATTCCCAGGGAAAGGAGGATCAGGGCGGAGACAAGACGTCTGGTCATCATAATATAATCGTTTGAGGAGGTTAAATATAGGCATAATATCACATTTTCCCTATCTTTGTTTCCCGACCATGTAAACATTCTCCTCAACATGAAAACAATAACCAGGATCCTCTCCCTCGCAGCCTTGACGACCATTTTCCTTGCATTTCCGGCGAAAGCCCGGGAGAACGTTCCTGTGCGGGTTGCGGCTCCGACGGGGCTTGGCACCTACACCGAAAAGCCTGTTGCGAAGGTCCTTGACGCTGACATTTATGTCTCTCCCGCCGGTGATGACAGCAACAGCGGAGACATCTCCCATCCGTTGAGAACCATCGAGAAGGCCCGCAGCGCTGTTCGCAAGATGGACAGGAACGGACGGAAAGGAATAACGGTCGCCCTGATGGCCGGGGATTACCGCGTCAAGCCTCTGAGGTTCACGAAAGAAGACGGAGGGACGAAGGAGTGCCCGGTGACCTGGTGCGCATACGGAGACGGGGAAGTGACCTTGAATGGAGGGGTGTCGGTCGACCTTGCCTCTTTTGTTCCTGTAAAGGACAGGAAGGTGATGTCAAGACTTCAGAAAGACGTAAGGAAAAAGGTTGTGTGCCTGCCGCTCGCCCGTTACCCGGATACCGGCTGGCTCTATCTGGAGGACAACGACTGTATCGTTCGGGACGAAGGGCAGGTATTGATTTACCCCAGCTGCTGCAGCGCGTAGGCATAGGCACCGTGGGAAATGCTCTCGCTGGTGCCTTTCTTTGAGATTCCTATGCAGGTCGTGCGGCGTTCAAGGAAGGGCACGGTCCTCCCGCATCGTGGCACTTTCACCTCGGTGAGACCCTGGTTCAGGAACTCTGAACGGTCTGCGGCATCTTCCCAGTTATAGACCGATGCCGAAAGAAGGGAGAAACGGCCCCCGGCAAAGGTGCCTGCATCCCCACGGACGGCGTCCAGAACCCCTGGCATAAGGTATTTTGACGCCCCTGACAGACCACCTCCGATTACGGCTACTCCGTCGACGATGTTGAGGACGTTTGCGAGGGTTTCCCCGACAGCAAGTCCCATTCTGTAGAACGCTGTCCGTGCGGCCCTTGCCTCTCCTGGAACCTTGCCTTCCGCAATCTGGAAAACGTCGAACGGGGTCAGTCCCTGGGCCGACATACCGCATTCTTCTTCATAGAACCTGATGGCCGCCCGTTTGCTGACGCTCTCCTCTGCGATCATGTCCGGATACTCTTTGTTCCTCATACACCATACGTTACCCCCACAGCCGTTGTCTCCCAGCAGGAGGGTGCCGTCCAGTACGACCCCACAGCCGAAGCCTGTGCCCAGCGTGACTCCCACGAGGTTGTGGAATCTCCGTCCTTGGCCGTTGGCTTCCAGGGCCGCGTTCACTTCCGGGAGGAATCCCGCAAGCGCCTCGCCGTAAGCGAAAAGGTCGCCGTCGTTGTTAATGAAGACTGGAATGCCGAAGAGTTCTTCGAGATAGGCCCCGAGGGCTACTCCGCCCCTGAACGCGGGGAAATTGATCAAGTCGCCGATGACCCCTCTTTTGTAATCCGCAGGACCGGGAAAAGCGAAACTGATGGCCTCCGGCGGGGCTGGAAGCATGTCCCTGACCGTTCTGAAACCGCTGGCCAGGGTATCCAGGCAAAGGTCCAGGTCATTGGTTACGGAGGCTACTTTTACGGGTCTCACAATCTGACGGTAGCCCTGCATCGCGGAGAAGACGAAACCGGTCCCTCCGGCGTCCAGGGTCAGGACAATCCTTTTGTCGTTATCGTACATTATGTGGTAGTGGGTTGTTTATCTTACGCTTGCCTTTATGGTCTTGCAGGTCTTTCCTGCAGAAGTCCCGGAGGGGGTTATCGTGTATTTTCCTGCCGCGGCGGGGATGATGAAGGTCTCGGCATAATGGACTGTGAATGGCTTGAAAGCGCCGTCCGGACTCTCCACTACGGCTTCTTCGCCTTCGCAAAGGTTGAGGACGTGGACGCCGCCTTCCGTGTCGTGCAGGACGGGACGGTCGAAGGTGTGCCTGCGGGTCTCGATGAATTCAAAGCGGTGCAGTCCGGTGCGCTCTTCCTTGATGCCTTCTTCTTCGCTAAGGACTTCGAACCTGTTGCAGAGCTCCGACATCACGAAAGGAGTCGTCCTCTCCCATTGGATGACCTCCTTTCCCCTTTCCACGTTGATGGGACGCGGTTTTCCGTCCAGTCCGAGTCGGTTCCAGTCCCAGAGCTTGAAGGTAAAAATGTTGGGCGTAGCGCTGATTTCGAGCACCATGGCGTTGCCTCCCGAGCAGTGGATTGTTCCGCTCGGTATCAGGAAATGGTCGTGCCTGTGCGCGGGAATATTGTTCACATATTTATCGGCCGGGAATGAGAATTCCCCTCTCTGCGCCGCCCGGAGGTCGGATATCATCTCATCCCGGTCAACCCCTTCTTTCAGACCCAGATAGACCGAGGCCCCTTCCCCTGCGTCCAAAAGGTAATAACTCTCGTCCTGGGTGTATGACAGCCCGAATTCCCTGCGGGCGAAATCCACGGTAGGATGCACCTGGAGGCTGAGATTACCCCCTCCCATCGTGTCGAGGAAATCGAATCGTATGGGGAAACTGCGGCCAAACCGGGCCCAGATGCGTTCACCCAGCAATTGCTTCGGATGCCAGAGGACAAGGTCCTGGGAGGGAAGTTCGAAAGTGGTGTCTCCGGCCTTCAATAGGAGGCTGTTTTCTTCGGGAACGCAGTCGAAGCACCAGCCGTAGTTGGGCTTGCTCCTGTCAAGGCCGCAGACTTCTTTCATCCACTGGCCTCCCCACGGTGCTGGATCAAAGAACGGAACCACGCGGAAAGGACCGGCGACGGTACTCTCGAGGCCTTGCCTCAACTGGCTGTCGCTGATAAGTTTAGGGTTGCGTCGGTCGTTATGTTCTATCCAGAATCTTATCCTTCCGCTTTTGAACAGGGCGTCCTTGTGGGTGTCGCAGATGTTCCAGTCGTTGAAATACCCTCTCTTGTACTGAACGGACGGGGAATCCTCGCGGCGGTCGATGCCGAGGGCCTTCACTTCATGGCGGCGGAACCTCTGCTGGATCTCCCATCGGGCAAGGTCGGCATAGATGACGGGAACATCCTCCCCTGCGACGAATCCCGCTCCCGTTCCCACAAGGACATACTTCCCTCCTTCCCTGATCCTCCTGCGTACATCTTCAACGGCTTCCTTGCGGAAATAATCTTCCAGCCGGAGGTTCGACATATATCCGAACAGGACGTCATCCGTCAGAAAACGCTGCGTAAGGTCCTCTATCTCAGCTTCGGGGCGCATCAGGCTCCTGACATCTACCAATTCCCTGCCGGTCCTGCCGAATGCTTCGGCGAAATCTTCTTCATAGCTTCCGGCATAAAGGTCGACGGCCCAGACCTTTTCATTTCCCAACTCCTTTCCGAGCACCTGCAGTATTCCGTCCCATCCGGTGATTATACTGCCTTCTATCGGTGTGGATGGGTGTTTATCGTAGTTTGACTCTCTCATTTCAAAAAATGTGGTTTCAGCGCATAAAGGTCGGAAATAAAATCAATATATTTGCAAAAGAACAAAACTCCGTGTATATGAGAAAGATTCTTTTCGCCCTCGCATTGCTGTTCGGGACCGTTTCACTGTCCGGTCAGCAGGTCGTCTGGAAGATAGGTGAGAAAGATGGCTCCGCCAAAGAGTTCGCCCTCGCCCCGGATGGATATAAGGATTTCGTACAGAATGATTTCGGTTTTGAAGACCGGTATTTCCTCGTGGGGTATTCCAATCCCGGGACGGATTTACCCTACGTGCTCCCGGGCCCTAACGACAGGTGGGCCGGATCGTCCGGAGGCGCCGGCAAACGCACCCAGGAGGTAAACATACTTTTCGGTCTTGAGAAGGGTGCCATCGACAAGCCGGCCGTCCTTGCGATAGATTTTGCAGGAGTTAATAAAGGACGTTCGTTATTGAAGGTTACGGTCAACGGTATACCGTCTTATCGGGAGCTTTCCGGAGGCGAGGACAGGATAATTGAAGGAGATATAAAGGCCGGGGACGGCAGGGCCGTCGAGATTCCCATCGCCGCAGGGACGCTCAGGGAAGGAGGAAACCAGGTGACCATGACGATACTGGAAGGATCCTGGGTGGTTTTCGACCAGATCCGTATGGAGGGTCCGGCAGATATGAAGACGCGTCAGGTCAACCCCTATGCCTTCGTGCGCAGCGTGAAGGCTGCCGGTTATGAGCTCGAGGATAACGGAAGGGTGCAGCCCCTGTTGGTTGACATCGAGCATCTGGGTGATTTCCGAGAGCTTTCGGTCCGTCTCGACGGCAAAAAAATCTATTCCGCCCATCTTGATTCAGCCCGCTATGTCCTGGAGGTGCCGATGAAGGCTTTGAAGAAGACTAAAACTTCAGAATATCAGATTCTTGCAGACGGATTCGTGCTTGATGCCGGAAAGGTTGAAAGAGGTCCGAAGCCTTTGCAGACGCTGGCAGATTATGTTGATACCCGCATGGGTACGGCGCATTCACGCTGGATGATCGCCCCCGGCCCCTGGATGCCGTTCAGCATGGTCAAGTTGAGTCCTGACAACGAGAACGCCGGATGGCAGTCGGGACACCAGCCCAGCATCGAGAGCATCGGATGCTTCTCCCACATCCATGAATGGACGATGGCCGGGCTCGGAGTCATGCCCACCAACGGGCCCCTTCAGACCCAGGTCGGCGACCAGTACAGGCCGGACGAGGGATACCGTTCCCGCATAGACAAGACGACGGAGGAAGCACCCCTCGGGCATTACCGCGTTTATCTTTCCGATACCGGAATCTGGGCCGACATGACTGCCACCGAAAGGGCTTCCATGATGAAATTCACCTTCCCCTCCGACAAGGACGGAAGGGTGATGGTAGACTTGAACATCCCCAGCGAATACAGGTATGAACTGGTGGACGTCGATGTCCGCAAGGTTTCCGATACCAGGATCGAGGGAATCAGCCATCAGCTTTCCGCACGTCCGCACGTGTGGAGTAACGACGCCGACCAGGAGTACACCGTCCATTTCGTAATGGAGTTCAATGCCCCCATTCTCCGTACCGGCGTGTGGAATGAAGCTAAGACGGAATGGTCCGACAAGTTGGAGGCCCATCATATCAAAGACGGCGGAATGTTCGTCGAATTCGACACCAGAAAGCATCCCGAGGTAATGGTCCGCACCGGAATATCCCTCGTTAGCGTGGAGAATGCGGGTCTCAACCTCAGGACGGAGATTTCCGACCGTTTCGGTTGGGATTTCAATGCAGTCGTTGACAACCAGAAAGCTGTATGGAACGATATTTTCGACCGTATCGAGATTTCGACGGATGACAGGATGGAGAAGGTCCGTTTCTACACCAATATGTTCCGCGCCTTGTGCAGGAACACCTGGAGCGATGTCAACGGCGATTGGGTTGCTCCTGACGAAACCGTCCGTCATCTGGACAATAAAAACCATGTGGCGCTGGGCTGCGACGCTTTCTGGAATACGTTCTGGAACCTCAACCAGTTCTGGAACCTTGTCACTCCGGAGTGGAGTTCCCGCTGGGTCAATTCGCAGCTTGCCCTGTATGACGCCTGCGGCTGGCTGGGGAAGGGGCCTGCCGGAATGGAATATATCCCCGTGATGGTCGCGGAGCATGAGATTCCGCTAATGGTGTCGGCATATCAGATGGGTATAAGGGATTATGATGCAGAACACGTTTTCGAGGCAGTCAAGAAGATGCAGACCACCCCTGCCACGCAAGTGGCCGGAGGTTTCGCCGGGAACCGCGACCTCGTGCCCTACCTCAAGTATCATTACGTTCCCTACGAGAAAGGACGTTTCTCAAATACGCTGGAGTATTCGTTTGATGACTGGACTGTCTCACAGCTGGCAAAAGCCCTTGGAAAAGAAGAGGATGCAAAGGTGTTCGGCGAAAGGGGTACCTGGTGGAAGAATGCTATAAACCCGGCTACCGGATATGCGGAGCTGAAGGATACCACGGGCCGGTTCATCAAGGATTTCGATCCTTTCCGCACGGGTATCAACAAGCATTATGTGGAAGGTAACGGATGGCAGCTGAGTTACTTCGTACCTCAGGACGTGCCGGGCCTTGCCGATATAATAGGCCGCGATGACTTCATCGCGCGCCTCGACTGGGGCTTCCGCGCTTCCGAGCCGCTCAGGTACAATGCACCCAATGAAGCTTATTGGGACTATCCTGTAATCCAGGGCAACCAGCAGAGCATGCATTTCGCTTTCCTGTTCAACTGGGCCGGAGCACCCTGGCTTACCCAGAAATGGTCCCGTTCCGTAGCCGACCGTTATTACGGTGCAGGAGTGTCCAACGCCTATCTTGGTGACGAGGACCAGGGCCAGATGAGCGCGTGGTTCGTGATGGCCGCCCTTGGCCTCTTCCAGACGGACGGAGGCTGCCGCGTGGATCCCGTATATGAAATCGCCAGCCCTATGTTCCGGAAGGTTGTAATCAATCTCGGGAAGCGGTATGGACGAGGAGAGAGGTTTGTGATTGAGGCAAGGAACGCTTCCCGACGCAACATTTACGTCCAAAGCGCCGTCCTCAACGGCAAACCTCTCAACTCCTTCCAATTCCCGGCTTCCGAGCTGTTAGGCGGCGGAAGCCTGGTACTGGAAATGGGCCCCGAACCCAACAGGTCCTGGGGCGCGGAATAGATTATCTGTAATCAGCGAATTCGATATCGGTGGCTTCCCTCTTGGCTAGGCTTGCGCTCTTGCGGGCCTCCTTGAGGAATTTGGTGACGTCGTTTCCGTTACCCTTTCGGGCGGCGATGATGGCCTTCAGGTATGCTACCTCTGGGCTTGCGCATCTTGCAGCGGCCTCGGCCTTGTCAAGCTGGTCGTTGAGGATATAGGCCAGGACTGTATTGTGGCAGCAGCCCTTTGCGTCTGCGAGTTCCTGGGCTGCCTTTGAATAGTTGCCGTTGAGGATGTCAACTACGCCCTGGTTGGCCTTGCCGGCATCCTTGGCCTTCTTGAAGTGCTGCTCGGCGCTCTGGACGTCTCCCTTGCGGAGGGCGAGCACTCCGAATGCGTTCTCAAGTTCGTCATCCTTGGTCTGTACCTTGCGGAAGGAATGCTCTGCGTTGGCGAGCTGGCCTTTCTCGAGGTAGGCAACGCCGAGGTTGAACTGGCCGCGGTCGCTGTCATACTTGTCGACTGCCTTCTTGTAGAGTTCAATCTTCTTGTCGGTGTTGTTGACGAGGGCGGCGGCGTGGAGGAGGGCCTCCTCATCGAGAACGTCGATATTGTCTTCAATAAGCTGGACGAGCTCTTCAGGAGTGTAGTTCTGGTATTCCACGTTCGCAATGAACCTGGCGCGACGGAGTTCGGGAAGGACACCGCTCTTGAGTTCGCTGTAAACCTCGGAGATGTTCTTGATTTCGCTTTCGCGGACGGCAGGATCGCTGTACATGGAGAGAACCCTGAGGATCAGGTCTTTATCCTGGATATTGGACTTCTCTACAAGCTCCCTGAAGCCTTCCCAGTCCTGACCGATGCTCTTCACTTCGGGATCGGCGATGTCCTTGCCCTTGGTGATGTTCTGCCAAGCCTTGTCGGCGGTCTTCGAACGGTTGTCGGAGAGTTTCTTGTTGTATTTTTCACCTCCTTCCGGGGAAGCGTAGGCGACTACTTCCGTTCCGGTGATGGTCTTGCGGCTGTTGGACCGGATTTCGTCCAGCTCCTTCTGGAATTCGGCGATGGAAGCGCTCTTGAGCTGCTTGCTCTGGACTTCCGAGGAATTGACCTTGTAGAGGATCTGTCCCTCGGCAGTCTGCTTGATCACAGCCTGGTAGTTGTCAGCCTTGTAGGGAACCTGGCCCTCCTGCTTTACGAGCATGTAGGTGGTGTTTACTCCGTCGGCGACCTTCTTGGTGGGAAGCTTGATGGCTTTGCCCTTGTACCTGGCCACACCGCGGAGTTCGAGATGGGCCTGTTCCATTCCTTCAACATAGTCGAAATGTACCTTGTCCTTCACGACGCCGCCGTTGGAAGAAACCGCCTTGTAGTTGTCCTTTACCTTTTCTCCCTGATATTTGAGAACCTTGGACTTGGCCTCTCCGCCGTTGTAAACGAGCACGGGCGTCACTTCGAGAATAGCCTTGGGATGGAAATAATCCTTGGGGTAGGTGACGGTGATGTCGGCGTCAATGCTGCCGGCTACGGCTTCAAGGACGACGGGATTGCAGGACACTTTTACGTTCTGCGCCAGCTGGGCCATCTTTTCTGCCGAGGAGCATGCCACCATGGCGATGGAAACTGCCAGGGCGGCGAAAAGTTTCAGTTCTTTTTTCATATAAATAGTAGTTTAGACAATAATTGCGTATTTCAGAACATTGACAAAGATAACCATTATTTTTAATTAATTCGGATGATTTATTAACTTTGCGAGGTATAGAACAGCAGGAATGGATACCCAGGAACTTCAGTCGCTGAAGAACAAATACGATATAATAGGAAACGACGCCGCCCTCAACCGAGCGCTTGAGACGGCCGTTGCGATCGCCCCCACCGATCTCACCGTGCTTGTCACCGGGGAGAGCGGGGTTGGCAAGGATAATATACCCAAGATAATTCACCAGAGGAGCCTCCGCAGGACGAAGAATTATTTCGCCGTCAACTGCGGCGCGATTCCCGAGGGGACGATCGATTCCGAACTGTTCGGCCATGTGAAGGGATCCTTCACAGGGGCTATGGAGACCCGCAAGGGATATTTTGAGGAGGCCGACGGCGGTACCCTTTTCCTTGACGAGATCAGCGAACTTCCCCTTGCCTCCCAGGCAAAGCTCCTGAGGGTCCTCCAGAGTGGAGAATTCATAAAGGTGGGCTCGTCCAAGGTGGAAAAGACCGACGTCAGGGTTGTGGCTGCCACCAACAAGGACCTGCTCTATGCCGTCAGCCAGGGGAAATTCCGCGAGGACCTTTACTACAGGCTGAACGCCATCCAGATAAAGATGCCGTCGCTGCGTGAGCGCAAGGATGATATCTATCTGCTGTTCAGGAAGTTCACCTCTGATTTCTCCGAGAAGTACAGCATGACCAAGCTCCTGCTGACCAACGACGCGATAGATCTTCTCATCAACTATCGCTGGCCCGGGAATATCCGTCAGCTCAAGAATGTCGCCGAGACCGTTTCAGCCCTTGAAGGAGAGAAACTTACCCCCTCCGCACCGAAGTGTGTCGTGGATGCCGCCACCCTTGCGAGGTACATCCCGCGCGACGATCCCAACGCGATTCCGGTGAAGGTCGGGCCGCAAGGCGGGGATACCATGTCCTCCAGCGACAGGCAGATGTTCATCAAAGCTCTGCTCGACCTCAGGAAAGAGGTTGATGACCTGAAAGCCAGGGTGTTCGGCGGAGAAGAACCCAGGGGTGTCACCCCCGTTCCGGAGATGGAGGCCGAGTGGCAGGGGCAGGGAACTCCCGTCACCAGCGCCGACGTTGACGGCAGCAGGATGATAGATGTCCAGAAGAGGGAAGATCCCGAGGAGACGGAAACCGATGGCGACCTTTCTATTAAGAACGTAGAGAAGGATCTGATTATCAAGGCTCTCCAGCGTTCGGGAGGGAACCGCAAGATTGCGGCTGAAGAACTCGGTTTCTCGGAAAGGACCCTTTACAGGAAAATCGAGAAATATAAGATAGAGGAGGGTCAGAAAAGATGAAAAGACTGATAATCTGCGTCCTGCTCGCTCTCCCGCTGCTCTCGGCGTGCGGGATATACTCGTTCACCGGTACTTCCATCCAGGCGGACGTGAAGACGATAACTATCAATTACTTCGATTACAAGGCCCTCAAGGTCAATCCCACCTTGAGCAACGACCTGACAGAAGCACTGAAGGACCAGTTCCGCAAACTCACACGTCTCGAGCAGGTGGATATGGACGGCGACCTTGAGATTTCGGGAGAGGTGACAGGTTATGATGTCCGTGCCGCGGCCATCACTGCCGACGAGGTGGCGGCCCAGAACAGGCTTACAGTGTCGGTGAAAATCAATTTCGAGAACCGGAAATATCCTGAAGACAATCTTGAGCAGAGTTTCTCGGCCTATGAGGATTATGACTCAATGCAGTCACTCGAGGCCGTGGAATCCACTTTGTGTGAATCGATTGTCAAGAAACTTATAGAGGACATCTTCAACGCGACGGTTGCCCAATGGTAGGAAACGGACATATCAATCTGAGGTCCCTCAACATGGACGAGCTGGCAGGGGTGATTAATCTTTATCCCTGGTATGCGGGCGCCCGAAAGGAACTCTGCAGGAGAATGTCCGGTCTCGGAGGGGACGGCTGGGGGAAGGAGCAGTATGCCGAATCCGCCCTCTACCTCGGCTCAAGGAAGATCGTTTCCGACATCGTGAGGTCGAAGGAAAAGAAGGACTGGTCGGACAAGGATCTGCAGGGCCTCCTGAAGTCGTTCATGGAAAAAGGCCGCAGAGTCGGAGCCGGAGATTATTTCTCCCAGTCGCAGTATGACAATGTCCGTCAGGCGGAAGACGGGATTTTCTCGAAATTCGCCGCGAAAGTCCGTTCCGAGCCGGAGACCCCTTCCGGGTCTCTTCCGGATTTCTGCACCGAAACCCTTGCTTTGATCTATGCGGAACAGGGTTATTATGAGCAGGCTGCGCGGATTTATTCGAAACTTATTTTGTTATATCCGGAAAAAAGTGCTTACTTTGCATCCCTTTTAGAAAAGACGAAAACAAAAATTACAGACTGATATGAGTACACTGTTCACAATTCTCGTGGTTTTCATAGTGATAGCCAGCATCCTGCTGACTCTCGTCGTACTTCTCCAGAATGGTAAGGGTGAAGGCATGGCGAGCAATTTCGTCGCTGGCAACCAGGCTTTCGGCGTGCGTCAGACCGCGGATTTTCTTGAGAAGGTATCATGGGGACTCGTAGCATTCATCCTCGTTCTCTCCATCGTTTCTTCTTTCACCCTCGGCACCCAGGGAACGGATGTCGACGTTACCAACAAGATTGAGAACGTCGCCACCGAGGCTCAGCCAGAGTTCCCTTCCGCACCTATCCAGCAGGGCGCGCCCTCTTCCGAGGCTCCTGCAACCGAGACGCCCCAGAACTAATCCTGGGTTGAAACACGGGAACCTGCACTGACAATCTGTCAGTTTACGGGTTTGGAATATTATTTGACCTTGACCGGTCGGCCCCAGGGCTGACCGGTTTTTCCGTTTCTGTCCGGGCCGCAAAAGGAGAAATAAAGATATGAGTGATAATTACCAGTTTTTAAGCAAATACGCCGTAAACCTCAATGAGATGGCGTCAAAGGGGAAGCTCGACCCGGTTATCGGGAGGGACGACGAGATCCGCCGTGTCCTTCAGATACTGAGCAGGCGCACCAAAAACAACCCTATCCTGGTGGGAGAACCCGGAGTGGGAAAAACTGCAATATCCGAAGGCATAGCCGAGAAGATCGTCAACGGCCAGGTCCCCGAAAACCTGAAGGACAGGTTGGTCTATTCTCTTGACATGGGAGCCCTGATTGCCGGGGCCAAGTATCAGGGAGAATTTGAAGAAAGGCTGAAAGGTGTTGTGAAAGAGGTGGTTGAGAGTGATGGAAAGATAATCCTCTTTATCGACGAGATCCATACCCTTGTCGGAGCCGGACGTACTTCCGGAGCCATGGATGCTTCCAATATACTTAAGCCCGCCCTTGCGAGGGGAGAGCTCAGGACCATCGGATCCACGACCCTTGACGAGTACCAGAAATATTTCGAGACCGACAAGGCCCTGGAACGCCGGTTCCAGATGGTGATGGTGGATGAACCCCTCCCCGCTGAGAGCATTTCCATCCTCAGAGGGCTGAAGGAAAAGTATGAGAACCATCATAAGGTAAGGATTGAAGATGACGCCCTGATTGCTGCCGTGAACCTTTCCCACAGGTATATTACCAACAGGTTCCTTCCGGACAAGGCTATAGACCTCGTTGACGAAGCCGCTTCCAGGCTTCGTCTGGAGATGAATTCCGTGCCGGAGCCGATCGACGACCTTAACAGCAGGATACGCGAGCTTGAGATCGAAAAAGAGGCCATCAAGATGGAAGGAGTTTCCCTGAAGATGGAAAAGCTTGACGCCCGGCTGAAGGAGTTGACCCAGAAGAGGGCGGAACTCATGGAAAGATGGCAGAAGGAAAAGGAGATCCTTTCCGGATTGCAGACCGCCCGGCAGGAAATCGAGGATTATAAGATAGAGGCCCAGTCTGCCGAGAGGGCCGGAGATTACGGCAAGGTGGCCGAGCTCCGTTACGGCAAGATAGCCGAGGCCCAGAAAAAGATAGACGAACTCACCGCCCGTCAGGCGGAGATAAAGGAACCACTTGTCACAGAAGCCGTTACCCCCGAAGATATAGCTGAGGTCGTGGCTAAGTGGACAGGTATTCCAGTCCAGAGGATGCTGGAGAGCGAAAAGGCGAAACTTCTCAGGATGGAGACAGAACTCCATAAGAGGGTGGTCGGCCAGGACCAGGCCATACAGGCCGTCTCAGACGCGGTCCGTCGCAACAGGGCCGGGCTTTCCAATGAAAAAAGGCCGATAGGTTCCTTCCTTTTCATGGGGACCACCGGAGTAGGAAAGACGGAACTGGCAAAAGCGCTTGCCGAGTTCCTGTTCAATGACGAGAACATGATCACCCGCATAGACATGTCCGAGTATCAGGAAAGGCATACGGTTAGCCGCCTCATCGGTGCTCCTCCGGGATATGTCGGCTACGATGAAGGAGGACAACTCACGGAGGCGGTCAGGCGCAAGCCCTATTCCGTTGTCCTGCTGGATGAGATTGAAAAGGCCCACCCGGACGTGTTCAACACCCTTCTGCAGGTTCTCGACGACGGCCGTCTTACCGACAACAAGGGAAGGACCGTCGATTTCAAGAACACTATACTCATCATGACATCGAATGCGGGATCGGACATCATCCAGAGTTACATGGACAGGCTTCCCGACATCGGAAAGCCCGGTTCTGATCCCACGGAGGAAATGCAGGTCATCTCCCAGCGCCGCCAGATGCTCGAAGAATGCAAGAAGGAAGTGGTGAATGTCCTAAAGGCTACCATCCGCCCTGAGTTCCTGAACCGCATCGACGAGATCATAATGTTCGACCCCCTTACCAGGAATGACATCCGCGATATCCTCCATATCCAGATGGATGAGCTCAAGGCTAAGCTTTCCGAGGACAACGTTACCCTTGAATTCACTCCGGCATTCGAAGATTTCATGGTGGAGAACGGATATGATCCCGCTTACGGCGCCCGTCCTGTAAAGCGGCTCCTCCAGAGGGAGCTCGTAAACCAGCTTGCCAAGGCCATCCTAGACGGATCTGTCCACAAAGACCAGGTAATCGTGGTCGATTCCGTAGGAGGTGACATCGTTCTTCGCGATAAGAAAGAGTAAATATCTCTTTATAAAGATAATAACACAACATTATTCCACACAGGTTAATTTAACTTGCGTGGAATAATTTTATTGTATATCTTTGTTTTGAATTAGAAATAAGGATATTATGGAGTATTTTCCCAGAATTGCGGAGGAAAGGGAGATTAGCCGTCTGCTGTGGTTGTCAAGACAGCAGTATGGCAGGATGGTGCTTGTGTATGGTCGCCCTGGCTCTGGCCGTACCTCCACGATAAGGAGGGTGCTTGACGGATCCAGGACCGTCACTTTCCACATAGGAGGAAAGACGGCCGGATTGCAGATGCAGGAATTCCTGCGGGAGGCCCGGAGCGTCCTCGGTCCGGAGGGAGACTGGAACGCGGCCACGCCCTCTAATTTGCTTGAGAGGATAGCGTCAAGGTCGGTGGAGGAGACCACGGCCGTCGTTTTTGAGAATTTTGAAATGCTCGGCCAGTATTGGAAAGACGAGTACACCGCAATCGACGCTTTCTGGAAACAGATGAGCCGGAAGACAAGGATGTTTCTCATCCTGTGCGGTTCTTCTGTTCCGGCGCTTGAAAGGATATTCACCACGCCCTCTTCTCCGATGTATAACGTCCTTGACAGCAAGGTCCTTATACCATCTTTAAAGTCTCAGGATTTAAAGCTGTTGCTTAACCGTTCCGGCAAGGAGGCCGGCTCGTCTGCAGTCCTTCTTGCCTGGGCCATGACCGGAGGCCTTTCAAGCCTTATTTCCCCTCTGGTGGATTCCGGCGCTTGGGATATCCCTTCGATGCTTGAGACGTATTTTTCACCTGAGTTCCCTTTTATTAACCGCCACGATGCCTTCCTGTCCGGCCTTTTTGGGAGGGACAGGGATGTGTATATGTCCGTTCTTCAGGCTATTGCCTGTGGAAATTCCTCCCAGAAAGAGATAGAATCCTACCTTGGGATGAATGTCGGCGGGCACTTGTTCAAGCTTGAGACGGTTTACGACCTTGTCTGCAAGGAGAGACCAGCTTTTGCCCGTCCGGACAGCCGGGGAGCCGTCCGTTATTCAATTAAAGACGTCGATATCGAGTTCTGGTTCCGCTTCGTGTACGCCAGAAGGAGCCTGGTGGCGGCCGGGGATTTCCGAAAACTGAGGGAATGCGCTTCGGACGGGCTCGAAGAATGGCTTGATCATGTGCAGGTCAGGTACTTCCGTCAGAAATTGTCGGAAGAGTCCGACTGGCAGCACGTCGAGGGATGGTGGAACCCTGTGGCGACGATGGATGTCGTCGCCTGGAGCGACAATAAAAAAAGGATATACGTTGCCAAATCCTACAGGGATCCGGCCGGATTCAATCCGGAAAAGTTCCGCGCTGATGTCAATGCTTTCAAGATAATAACCGGCAAGGCAGGAGGCCTGCAGGCCAGCTACCTCACCAGGAAGGATGTCTGAGAGAGATTACTCTTCGGTTTCAGATTCCAGCACCTTCACGACGGAGCCGTGGTCGTTGGCAACGGCTTCCTTCCACTTGTCCGTGTATCCAGGCCAGGAAATCTTGCCGGGCATCTTGTCAGATGTCTTTGAGCGGATGAAATTGCCCTGGGCGTCCTGCTCCTTGACGTTTCCGTCCATGAATTTCACAAGGAGGGTCTGCTCCAGCGCAACCCATTTCTTGAACTGCTCCTGGGCGTTGTTCACGGAAAACTCCGTGATGAAGCGGCGGAGTTTCTTGAAATAGTCGTCCTTGACCTTTCCGTTCTTCTTGAACTGCTCCTGGGCCGCGGTAGCGATCTCATTGTACATGTCGATCGCCCTGCGGTCGGCGGTTTCCAGGTCCTTGTCCATCATCCTGTGTTCGTAGGCGTCGATTTCCTTCCTCACAAAGGGAGCCATCTGGTTGTACATCTTGTAGCAGGCGTTGGCGACCCTGTTGTTGATCCAGAAAGAAGAGGTGGGAGAATAGGTCAGCATGTCTCCGTTCCCCTCCTTGAAGCAGTCGGGCACCTTGTCGACATTGCAGTAGATGGGGGTGAGATAGGAGGTTGCGGCGTCGTCGGTGCCGAACCAGAACACACCTCCGATGATGTCGGGAAGGTAGTTCCTGGCCTGGGCTACGAACCAGAATCCGGTCTGCTGGGTGGCTATTGCCCTTTCATTGAGATATTTCTTCCCGTCAACCTCGAACTGCATCGGCCTCCACCTATAGGGAAGGGCGTTTCCGCCGGCTCCGATATCGGTGGTCATGTCCATGGGCGTCCCCTCGTAGTGGTCCCTCATAACATCAGCCAAGGCCTTGATAGTGACTTTCTTGTTTGGCTTGACAAAGAGGGGGAGCCTGTGGTCCTGGTCGTATCCCATTGCATAATCGACATATGAGAAAGCGTCCTCCGTGGTGATGGCGTCGTCCGATTCCCTCTGGAATGTGAACCAACCTTCGCAGAGGATGTTATATGCGCTCCAGACCCTTGCGTCGCAGGCCCTTGTGGTGCCGAAATCGTAGGGAGCATATGCTTTTGCGAAACTGAATTCGGAATCCTCGCCGTCGAAATAGCCCTGTGCCCTCGCGAAGGAAATCACGTCGGGGGCGTACATGCAGTTGTCGGGATCGTTGAGGGGGAAGGTTTCGATGCGGGACTGGTTGGCATGTGCGCAGATATATCCGTCGGGAACCCTCCTGGCCACCCAGACGATACCCCTGCGGGTATTGGTCCCGTTCCTGATATTCATTCCTTTGCCGATGAGGTCCATTACCCAGGCTTCGTCCTTGTCGGCGATGGAGAAGGTCTCGCCCTCGGAGGCATAGCCGTATTCGTTGGCCAGTTCTACGATGACGGCGATGGCTTCACGGGCGGTCTTCGCCCTTTGGAGTGCAATATATATAAGTGAGCCGTAGTCCATGATTCCCCTTCTGTCCACCAGCTCTTCGCGTCCGCCGAACGTGGTCTCGCCGATTATGAGCTGGTGCTCGTTCATGTTGCCCACTGTCTTGTATGTGTGGGGGACTTGGGGGATGGTTCCGAGGTATTTTCCTGTATCCCAGTCATATATCTCCAGCATCGTACCCTGGGGGTAATCCGCCGCAGGCCTGAAATACAGTTCCCCATAAAGGGAGTGGGAGTCGGCAGAATAGGAAATCATGCAGGAACCGTCGGCGCTGGCGCCTTTGCTGACGATCACGTTGGTGCAGGCGTCAACTTTGACAGAGCCGGCCAAAACAGCCACCGAGAGGGCCAGAGAGCAGAATGCTGCGTGGAAACTTCTCATTTTTTGCACTTTTCTTATTATTGACTAATTTTGTCTTGTATGTTTGTAAATGACAAATTTATGAAAAAAATCCTTGCCATGAAGGAATATGTTTCCAAGATTGCCTTGTTTGCAGTCTTTTCGTTCGTTTTGTCGGTAGTTACCGGCATTTCCGCACGGGCCCAACAGCAGGAAATGACGCCGGAGGAGAGGGCAAAGAAGCTGGATGAATACATACAGAAAAAAGTCGAGAAGATGGAAATAACCCTCAAGCTCGAGTTCTGGCAGGTTTTCCTCGTGGATTCGGTATTCAACCACGACTATTTTGCCATGAATGATGAGGCCGAGAAATTCAGGGTGGAAAAGGTGTCCAATGCAGATATATATGTAGCTTCCCAGGACAAGTGGTCTGAAAGGATGGACAGTTCGCTCCGTAAGATCCTCACTGACGAACAATGGGAAAAATACATGAAGGGCGGGGCCAGGAAGGAAGCCATTGCGCGCCAGAAGCGCCGCGAGAAAGCGTCCAAGGCCGCAAAGGAACTGAAAGAAGGAGGAAAATAATTATATTTGCCGCTCCGAAGCGAAGAATCTTTAGTGAAAACAGAAATATGACCAGGCAGGAAATAGAGAAATTGATGTCAGCTCTCGGTGAGCTGAAGTGCAAGACGGAAAAGGAAGTGGAAGAGGCCAGGGTTAGGCTCCTTGGCAAAAAGGGAGAGATAACCAGGATGTTCGAAGAGTTCCGAACCGTAGCTCCTGAAATGAAGAAGGAATTCGGACGCAGCCTGAATGAACTCAAGCAAGCGGCGATGTCCAGGATAGAGGAACTGAAGAACTCCGTGGCCGAGGCTTCTGCCGGGGAAGATTCCAGGAAGACCGACCTTACCATGCCGGGAGAGCCCCTTCCCCTGGGATCCAGGCACCCTGTTTCCATAGTACGGCAGGAAATAGTCGACATCTTCCGCAAGTTCGGTTATGATGTGGCCGAGGGTCCGGAAATCGAGGATGACTACCATGTCTTCGAGGCGCTGAACTTCCCTCCCAACCATCCGGCCAGGGATATGCAGGATACGTTCTTTGTTTCCGTAGGACATCTTAACCCCTTGTTGCTCAGGACGCATACTTCCAGCATCCAGGTACGCACGATGGAGACCCAGAAGCCTCCCATCAGGGTTATCTGCCCCGGCAGGGTGTTCCGCAACGAGGCTATCAGCGCCCGCGCCCACTGTATCTTCCATCAGGTGGAAGGTCTTTATATCGACGAAAACGTCACCTTTGCCGACCTCAAGCAGGCCATTCTCCTTTTCGCCCGCGAGATGTTCGGAGCCGATGCCAAGATACGCATGAGGCCCAGTTATTTCCCCTTCACCGAACCCTCGTCCGAGGTTGACGTGAGCTGCAACATATGCCATGGAAAAGGATGCAACATTTGCAAGGGAACCGGCTGGCTTGAGATTCTCGGCTGCGGTATGGTCGACCCCAACGTCTTGGAAGCCAGCGGTATAGATTCAAAGAAATACAGTGGTTTCGCATTTGGTATGGGGATAGAGCGCATTGCGATGCTCAAGTGGCAGGTCAATGACCTCCGCCACTATTTCGAAAACGACATGCGTTTCCTCCGCGAATTCAGCACCGCTACCGAAGTCTGATATCGTAATAAAAAAGAGATGAAAGCCTTCACCGTCTTTCCGGCGAAGGCTTTTACCGTTCCTGGGGTGAGGGCATGTCGTAGATGTCCAGGCGGTTGAACATAAGTCGATTGCCGCTTGATTCAGGGTTGCGGTCGCCGGTATTGACGATTTTGAGGGTATGGGGACCGGGTCCAAGTCCTGAAACGAGGAAGAGGGCGTTGCGGTTGATGGGCATAAAGCCGCAGCGATAGGCGAAATAGCTGTCTATCCTCCGGACAAGGACTCCGTCAATGTAGACGTCTGCCTTTCCGCAGTCCGTATCCCAGCCACCGATGAGACTTACCATGCCGCCTTCGAAAGATATCTCGGCCGAAGCACCGGCTTCAACTGTCTCGATGACCGGTTCGTTAACTTGATTCCACTCGACGAAACTGTCCCACGCGCCTTCAAAATGCCAAGAGGCATCAGTAGTATACACGGACCGCACATATCGCATTTCAGGGAACGACTGGCGGCACTTCCCTGTAAATTGAGGCTTCTGAAGCCTGATCGTCCACTTGCCGTCGCGGACGCGGCCTCCAGAAGAGAGGATATTTTCCCTGGCGAATCCGGCCGTACAGTCCACGGCTTCCTCCCAGCTGTAATCCGTGTAGGCGAATTTCTTCCCGGATATGGTCCCGAGTCCCTGGCGAAACTCTTCAGGGATTGCGTCATATCCGTGCATTATACCCCAGACGGCAGCCGCGTTGGAAGAGTTGCAATCGGCATCCTGGCCGCACCGTATTGAGATTTCCATTGTTTTCCTGAAATCCCCGCCGCCGTAGAGAAGACCAATTACGACGTAAGCACCGTTGATTTTGGCATCTATGTCGAAGGGATGGTTGGGATGGCAGATATGGTTCCCCCATTTCTCCTGGACGGTTTTCCATGCAGCCTTCCAGTCTGAAGAATCGGCCTTGTAGCAGGCCACGACATCGCTTACGCATCTTGCATAGGCGCTCTCTGAGGGAATGTTGCGCAGCGCCCCTTCCACAATGTCGAGAATGTCGTCGCTGAAAAATGCGAGAGAATGCATCGTTGCGATGAATACCCCTCCGTATATTCCGTCTCCGTCATTCATGATGGGGCCGATACGGTCGCAATAGCTTCTGACCAAGCCGGGCATTCCCGGGCACATGAATCCGATAAAATCGGCATCTATCTGAAAATCAATGTCGTCTGCATGGATATTATATTGTGCGGAACCGGTCATGGGCGGACGCAGGCCGTCCCTCCAGTTCTTGCGTGCCTGGAGATTGGCGTGGCAGAGGTCGAATCCAGCTCCCGCAAAGGCCTCGGCAAGGAGGTCGGAGGATGCGTCGAGACCATGATGTTCAAGCGTTTTCATGAACGACAGCTGGGTGTAGATGTCGTCCTGCCCCAATGCCCCTTCGACAAATCCGGGTTCCCATTCGAGGACTCCGTCATCGATATTGCCAAGATGATGGAATTCATGCGGTTGGCCGAACTGGACGCCGATGATCTTTCCGGCCCAGCCCCCGCGGAGCTTGTCCATGTATTCCTCTTCCCCGATACTCGTCCGGGATGAACATGAAAGGCATAGTAGAACCTGCGAGGCTAAGGCAAGGGTGCTGAGAATCTTGTTCATGTCTGTGTAAACAAAAGGTAAATCTGTGCTTCAGGGCTATTCCTTCGTATATGCGAACACTCCGGCCACGGCTCCGGTGAAGCCCCAGTAATATGAGGATTTAAGCGTATGGCCGTCAAGTGGCTCTCCGATTTTGCGCCAGCTTTTGCCCCCGTCGAAGGAAACGCTGAACACATAATCCACGGCTGTTTCCGCTTCAACCTTGAGGGTGACAGGCTTTCCGGCCTCTTTTTCGCCCAGTGTCTCTTTGAAACTCTTCGCAGTTTTTCCTCCGCTGATTTCCTCCAGCTTCATCACGACCTTGCCGTCGGTGTCACGGGTCTTTGAGAAGGTCATCATGTTGTCATGGTTCTGGAAAAGCAGGAGCCCGGCCGCGTCATCCTCGCCCTGAGGGTCGAACGTCATGGTCGTAGTCATTGTGAAAGTCTTTGAGGTAACCCTTTGGCAGATGGCGGCAGGGTTGTCTTCCTCCCGAAGGCTCACTGTTTTCGGCCGCAGTTCCATCTTTCCGCTGCGGCGGATATGCCAGAATGGTCCTTCAAAACGGCCCTTGTTGAAATCGAAGTCTTCGGAGCCGGCAGCGCCGCCCTCCCATGTAAGGCCTTTGAGCGACCCGGAGACGGGATTCCGTATAAACAGCGTCTGGTCGGAAAGGCCGTCGCGCCCGTTCCATAGAGGCCCGGGCTGTCGGGTGTCGACTCCCGAGATGCGGTTTGCGGCGCCGAGGGCCTTCAGGTCGTCGTTGAGGGGAATTTGCGAAGGAAGTTTCTCTCCTGCAGGCAATATGACGGGCTGTCCTTCTGTCCAGGTTACGGGGTGCAGGAAAGTCTGCCTTCCGGTGTTGAAATTGTATTCCCCGTCGTATGATTCGGTCCCGAGGAATACGGCATACCACTCTCCCGAGGCGGACTGTACCAGGTCGGCATGGCCGGTGCAGCGGATGTCGGCGTCGGGGACATCCCTCTGGGTAAGAATGGGGTTGATCGGGCAGGGGGTATAAGGGCCCTTCACCGAAGGAGCCTCGAAGATCACTTCGCTGTGACCGAGCATGGTACCGCCTTCGGCACACATGAGGAAGTACTTGTCGCCTATGTGGTACAGATGCGGGCCTTCCAGCGCATTCGGCTGCTCTTCGGGGTGGACGCCGGAACGTGCGATGACGGTCCTCTCACCGGTAACGCCTTTCTCGTAGTCGAAGTCAAAGAGGACGATGGCGTTGTCCTCGGCGTACAGTTTGGTCTCTCCGATCGCATCCCGGCCCGGAGCGCTTACGATATACGCCCGGCCGTCTTGATCGAAGAGAATGCTTGGGTCGATGCCCGGCACTTCGGGCAGGATCGTGGGTTCGCTCCATTGTCCGGAAGCGGGGTCGGGGGAAGTGATAAAGAAATTCCAGTACCCCGCGACGTAAGTGTTGATGATGTAGTATAATCCGTTGGCAGGGTTGAACGTGATCTGTGGGGCGTAGCTTCCAGTCACGATGTTGGCCGGCGGGGCGAGGAAGAAATCATGGCTGCGGCTCAGCGCAGGTCCGCAGGACTCCCAGTGTATCAGGTCGGTGCTGTGCCACACCGGCAATCCGGGGAAATACGCGAAGGAAGAATTGACCATCCAGTAATCATCCCCGACCCGGCAGATGCTCGGGTCCGGATAGAACCCGGGCAATATCGGATTACGGAAATATCCTTCCGGGACAGAGGGTTCATTGGTTGTCACATACTCTACGGGAGTGAACAATGCCGTCCCGGGTACGACCCGGGTACAACCGGCGAACATGGCCGCAATAGCCAGAACCAGAATAATCCTGATTTTTTTCATGGGCTTCCTGTTTTCGTACATTCAATGTAAATATACGAAAAAAATGCCTGGAGTGGAATAAAATGAATATCTTTACAAGAGATAAACCCAGAATAATGAACAAAACCATCCTTTCTGTCCTGCTTGCCGCAGTCGTATTTCCCTCCATGCTCGGAGCACAGAATTATTTCGTCGACGGTTTTCACGGAGGCGTCTATGGCCATTATCCGCTTGAGACATATACCGGATACATGTGTGACCTGCTTGACGACAATCCTGACTTGAAAATAGGCCTTGAGATAGAACCCGAAACCTGGGACAGCGTCATGGTGGTCGCCCCTTTGGATTACGGACGTCTCAGGGAACGCCTTGCGGAGGGCGACAGGGTCGAATACAACAATCCCACGTATGCCCAGCCATACTTCTTCAATATCGGAGGAGAGAGCGTCATCCGGCAGCTGGAATACGGCATCAGGAAGCTTGAAGAGCATTTTCCGGGAATCAGCATAAATACATACGCCTGCGAGGAACCTTGTTTCACCAGCTGCCTGCCCACCGTCCTCGCCGGTTTCGGTTTCAAGTACGCTGCAATCAAGAATCCGAACACCTGCTGGGGTGGTTACACATCTCAGGCCAGGGGTGGGGTTGTCCGCTGGACAGGTCCTGACGGCACATTCCTGCGGGCGGTACCGAGATACTCCACCGAAGCCCTTGGGAACGACGTCTGGACAACGACGGCGAACGGACTCCATCCGGACTACTATTCCTCCGCCGCTTCCGATGAAGTCAGGCATCCTGTCGCCATGTGTTTCCAGGATGCCGGCTGGACCAACGGTCCCTGGCTTTCGGAAGAGAGGAAGGAGGAGGATTCCGTCGAGAACGTCACATGGACGGAATATTTTACGCAGGTTGCCGGTCGGGACAAGGCCGTGCCTTACCGGATGAACCAGGATGACGTCAGGGTCGCCCTTGTGTGGGGATCACAGGTGCTCCAGAGGATTGCCAGATCGGTCAGGAAGGCGGAGAACTCCATAGTTGCGGCTGAGAAAACGGGTGTCATCGCCCATCTTGCAAACAATTATGATTATGACCATTCCGCTATGGACGAGGCTTGGAGGACTCTGCTTTTGTCACAGCACCATGATTCATGGATAGTTCCTTACAACGGACTGAAGGGCCGCGGGACCTGGGCGGACTGGATTGTCGACAGGTGGACGGCAGGCACTGAACGGACGGCGGAGACAATCCTCTCCGAAGCGGCCCAGTCTTTTGGCGCTGCCGGCTCAGGGATCTTGCGGGTGTTCAACACCTTGCCGTATGCAAGGGAAGAGGTCGTGGAGACTGTTCTGTCCGGATGTCCCTCCGGGAAGGAACCCATCCTGGAAGGGCCTGGCGGAGAAACAGTTGAAAGTGAATTCGATGCTGCCAGCGGGAAACTCTCCTTCATGGCTAAGGTCCCGGCGTTCGGCTTTGCCGCCTTCAAGATCGGTTTCCGTGAAAAAGGAAAGGCTCCGGAACCGGGAGAAGACAATCCCTACAAGATTGGGAATGAGTTTTATGAAATAACCTTCGATCCCGACCGAGGCGGGGTGATTACCAGCATAATCCTGAAGAAAGAAGGAAGTCGCGAACTTGTCAGGGAAAGCGATCCCTGTTTCGGTGAGATGAAAGGGTATTTTTATGAGGAAAATACCTTTCATTCTTCCGCTGATGCTCCAGCCTCCCTTGAGAAGTGTGTAGGGAACCTTGTTTCCACCATGCATGTAAAAGGGACTGTCGGTGGCCGGGAGGCGTTGACAGCGAAGATAGACACGATGTTTGCCAACACCCCGTGGACTTACGGCCTCAACAACTGGTATCTCCATGGGAACGAGCCTCTGCACTGGATACCATTCATGTACAACCGTCTCGGCGAGCCATGGAAGTCCCAGAAATGGACACGGACCATCCTTGACAAATGCTATACGGACGATATTGAAGGGCTTGTGGGAAATGACGATGAAGGACAGATGTCGGCATGGTACGTCCTTTCGGCGGCCGGACTCCACCAGATATGCCCTGGAGACAACCGGGTTGAAATCGTAAGCCCCCTGTTCGAGAGGGTGGAGATCTCCCTGGATCCGGATTATTACAAGGGCGGAAAATTCACCATAGTGACCCACGGAATCGGCGAAGGGAACATTTATATCCGGAAAGCGCGCTTGAACGGCCGGCCGCTCGGGAGGTGCTGGCTTGATTTCAAGGAAATCAGCTCCGGAGGAAAATTGGAACTCTGGCTTGGCTCCGAGCCGGTAAAGAATTGGGGAACAGAGATAAACAACTGATACTATGAATATAAGGAAAATAATTCTGGCAGCGGCCATCATGGCCCCGATGGGGCTAGCCGCGAAAGTCAGCCTGCCGCCGTTTTTCAGCGACAACATGGTGCTGCAGCATTCGTCACCCGTCAGATTCTTCGGGACTGCCGAAGCCGGAGCCGATGTCTCCGTCAAGGCATCATGGACCCGGAAAACCTTTAAGACAACAGCCGACGAAGAAGGGAACTGGTGTGTTTTCCTGAACACCCCGGCCCCCGGAGGTCCCCATACCATCACCGTCAGCGACGGAGGCGAGCCCCTTACCCTCGGTAACATTCTTTCTGGCGAAGTCTGGCTCTGCGGAGGCCAGTCCAACATGGAGATGAGCATGCGTGACAAGGTCATCGGTGGAGACGAGGACATCGCCGCAGCCGCTTCCTACAAGGGCATCCGCCTGTTGAGGGCCGTCAAGTCAACGGCTGCGCATCCGCAGGAAAGCATCAGTTTCGAAGGCTCCGGAGGCTGGGAAACGTGCTCCTCTGAGTCCCTGCCCCCTTTCTCCGCAGCGGCATTCTATTTCGGTAAAAAACTCAACGAAGAACTCGGGATACCTGTCGGACTCATCGAAAGCTGCTGGGGCGGGACCATCATAGAAGCTTGGACAAGCGCCGCGACCCTCGGTCGGATAGGTCGTTATCAGGAGACCCTTGACCTGCTTGCAGCCCTTCCCAAGGACAGGGAAGGAATGCGCAAGTCCTTCGAGGAGAATGTTGCCAAGTGGGAAAGGAGGATGGCGGCCGTTGATCCGGCATTCAAGGACGGGGTGCCGGTCTGGGGCCTTCCGGGAGCCGATGTCAGCGATTGGATCGAAGGGACCGTGCCAGGATTCCTGCAGATGCAGGGCATTCCGGGGATGCACGGTTTCTTCTGGATGAGGAAGGATGTGGAAATACCGGAATCCTGGGCCGGCAAGGACCTTGTGCTCAAGGTCGGAGCCGTCGATGACAATGATTTCACATATTTCAACGGACAGTGGGTAGGACACACGGAGAGCTGCATCAGGCAAAGCGTCTATAATATCCCAGGGAATCTCGTGAAGCCGGGAATCAATACCATTGCGGTAAGGGTTGAGGACACCGGCGGGCTTTCAGGAATATTGGGAGGGGATGACATTCTCCGCCTGTGCCTTTCCGACGATGAGTATATTCCTCTTTCCGGTAAATGGCTTTGCAAGGAAACGATCAGCCAGGGCGAGGCTCCCGTATTCCCCGTGAACGGTGAGGATGGAATGAACAATCCCACAGGCCTTTTCAATGCAATGATCTATCCTCTCAGGGATATATGCATCCGTGGTGTTATATGGTACCAGGGAGAGTCCAACTCCTCTGATGCGGAGGGGTACAAGGTCCTTATGCCCGCCATGATCCGCGACTGGAGACAGACCTGGGGCTATGATTTCCCTTTCTATTACGCCCAGATTGCCAATTACATGGATAAACAGACCGGACCCGAGCGTTCAGAATGGGCTGAGCTGAGGGAAGCCCAGCTTGAATCCCTGGCGGTCGAAGGGACCGGGATGGCTGTGCTTATTGACATAGGAGAGGAAAAGGATATCCATCCCAAGAACAAGGTCGAAGTCGGAAGGAGGCTCGCGCTTAACGCGCTCGCAAATACTTATGGGCGGGATGTCGAATTCAGCGGTCCTGTTTATTCCGGCTACAAGATTGTCAAGGGTGGCATAAGGGTTGGTTTTACCCATGCGGAGGGCCTCTCGACCGCGGACGGGAAAATGGTGAAGGGATTCTATATCGCCGGCCCCGACAGGGTCTTCCACAAAGCGGAAGCCGTGATAGAGGGCAATGGCGTATTCGTATTCTGCCATGAGGTGGACAATCCCGTATCCGTCCGTTATGCCTGGGCGAACAATCCCGAATGCAACCTGGTCAACGGCGCAGGACTTCCCGCAAGTCCTTTCCGTACGGACAGGTGGAATGACAAATAGATCGATATGAAAAAGTTTTTATCCATTTTCCTGGCTGTCATCCTGGTTTCGGGATGCAACAGCCGATTCAAACCGTTGCCCCGCGGGGAGGCTTCTCCTGAAATGAAGCAAGCTGTCGCTTCATATATCCAGGCCATGGATGAATCGGGAGAGGACCTTCATTCCATAATGGTGGTCCAGCATGGAAAAGTCGTGGCAGAAAGACAGATAGCTCCCGATACCGCCCATTTCATGATGTCGGTGAGCAAGACCTTCACCTCCGCGGCCGTAGGATTCGCCATCAGCGAGGGCCTGCTGGGTCTCGATGACAGGATCGTGGACATTTTTCCCGAAAGCGTTCCGGAACATCCGCAGGAGAACCTTTCCAAAGTCACCTTGCGTCATCTTCTGACGATGAATTCCGGACATGCGACCGATCCCACCAACGAAGTCTGGACCTCGGCTTCCGGGAGCAAGACGGACAAAGACTGGATCCGGCATTTCATGGAGTGGCCTATCGTCTATGAACCCGGAACATGTTTCACATACAACAGCCTCGGGACCTACCTTCTCTCGGCAGCGGTCCAGAAAGTCAGCGGCAAAAAAGTTGTGGATTATCTGGACTCGCGCCTCTGGAAGCCTCTCGGCATAGAAAAACCACGTTGGGATGAAAGTCCTGCCGGCATCGACTGCGGCGGTTGGGGGCTGTACCTCCACACCGAAGACATGGCAAGGATGGGACTCTGCCTGCTCCAGGACGGCAAGTTCATGGGGAAACAGGTGATTCCTTCCCAATGGGCTCGCGAGATGACAACCAGGAAGGTGGACTGCAGCTTTGCAGGGATCAACAGCAGAGAAGCGGCCGAGAGGGGAATGAATCCGGAGGGGAACGACTGGATGCAGGGCTACTGCTACCAGATGTGGAGGTGCACCCATAATGCGGTCCGTGCCGACGGAGCGGCGGGACAGTTCATCATCGTGATTCCTGAAAAAGATGCCGTCGTGGTTACCACGGCCCAGATCAACAATATGTTCCTGGAGCTTCACAAAATCTGGGAACTGATATATCCAGCCTTATAACCGATCATTACCAACGACACTAACATAACATTATCTTCAACCATATGAAACGTCTCATTACAACCATTGCCCTCGTGAGCATCGCCATTTTGGCCTTTGCCCAGAAACCATCAGTCTTCCGTCCCAGGATTGAAGTCGCCACAGTGGAGGCGGAAGTCGACGGAGTCTTCACATCCAGTCTGGAGGTGTTCTACATGAACGATGAGAATCCCCGCACCTATTACCTTTCCCTTGGTAACCTGGGTATCGGCGGAGATATCATCCAGTTTGATTTCGATCCCCTGTATGAATTGTTCATCCCCCTCGGCGGCACCCTGGAGGAAGCAATTGCCAAAATGGAAGAAATCAGGGATCTCTACAAACAGCCGAGGCGTGCCGAGAATGAACTTGTGGGCTGTTTCACAGTTGCTTATCCCAGCGAGAACCTCGTGCCGGTCAAGGTCACCAGAAGGCAGATTCTCACCACCAGGATCCTGGAGTTCAGCCTTCCTGTCGAAGGAACGAAACCCCTTGTCCGTGCCACCCATATCTCCAGGAGCGATTTCGTAAGCCTGCTGACTTCGCTTAAGCTGTATAAGAAAATCCATCCCAAGGAGAAATAATCTCCCGGCAGGAAAAAGGAACCGCAGCTACTCTACGTTGTTTGGCGATAGATTGATAGTTTGTCGGGGGCAATTAGAAGAAAAAAGCTAACTAATTAACCATCAATTAAAGGGACAAGGAGGTCTCGTCAATCTTTAAGACAGCCTATCGGGACAACGAGTACACCATCTTCGGCCCGGCGATAGGGATACTCTCCGATTCCGGTAAGAACCATCAGGAAGGATGGCGCTTTCATTTTCTCCGTATCAATCTTTCCCGCCAGTTCAATAAGAGTGGCCACGCCATCTTTTATCAGTGTCTCACCTCCCAACTTGATCTCCACTAATCCATAGGATCCATTCCTTAAATGGACTACCGCATCACATTCCAGCCCCTCCTTGTCCCGGAAATGATAAACATCTCCACCCAAGGAATCTGCATATACACGCAAATCTCTAACAGCCATCGTCTCGAATAGGAGTCCAAAAGTATTCGGGTCATTCAATAAATCCTCTGGGCCAACACCCAAGGCGGCCACGGCGATGGAGGGATCCGTGTAATATCGGGTATCCGATGTTCGGATTGCCGTTTTGCTCCGAAGATTGGGATTCCAGGCTTTCATATCTTCAATGACGAAGATCTTCTTCAGAGCCTTTATATATGAAGCAATAGTCTCGTCGCTGATACCATTCTGTTCGTTGGAAGAAATATCGGCAAGTATGGTTGGAATGGTAGCCTGGGAACCCTGTTGCCGAGCATAAGAGCGCATGATGCGTTTTGCCCTCTCTTCGTCACGGGAGACTCCGTCTGCACGGGAAATGTCCGTTCTCGTGATAGCCTCATAGTATTCAGTGGCGATGGTCAAAGCCGCTTTGCGTGTCTTCTTCTTTGTTGCGCTTGGCCATCCTCCGCGGCAAGTCAAATAGGCAAGATCCTCGATAGAGATAGAGGATCTTCCATCCAAGGTATTGACCCCACGGAACAGTTGGCCAAGCGAAACACTGCCAGAAGATTCACCCGATTCCCAAAGGGACATCGTGCGCATCGTTAGGAAGCCATATCTTGCGGCTCCTGAATGAAAGATCTTTTCACTATCGGCCGGGACAGCGGATCCTGTCAAAATGAATTGCCCGTCTTCGTCACGACGATCCACCTCGTGACGAATGGCATCCCAAAACTTAGGAGCTATCTGCCATTCATCAATCAGCCTTGGGGCTTCCCCGGCCAACAAGAGTTTAATATTGGTATCAACCAACTGCAGATAGGTGTCCATTTTATCTGGATCATCCATATAAAGCACGCTGCCGGCAATCTGTTCGGCCGTTGTTGTCTTGCCGCAAGCCTTTGGGCCTTCAATAAGAATAGCGCCCATTGCGTCCAATTTGTCACGGAGCATGCCGTCTGCGATTCGCTTTTTGTATTCCATATAATGCTTCTATCTACCTGGCAAAGATATGGATTGAAAATGAAACAAACAAGACAATTTGGTTATTTGGCGGAAAATCGTTTGGTTGTTTGGCGACGTTTTGTTTGGTTATTTGTACTGCTCGCTGGAAGTAGACACGGAAAGATTTTTCCGTTAACTCGTTTTTTCGAAAGTAGACACCGGTGATTTTTTCACGGCATCCGGTTTTACAAAAGTAGACATT
>Ga0256404_1003018_pt1 | contig 35518 bp, 31 predicted proteins | sample RumenRJG_01DNA_FD_185990 | JGI IMG/M metagenome (GOLD analysis project Ga0256404, IMG submission 185990) | Bovine rumen microbial communities from Lethbridge, Alberta, Canada - RJG_01 | ecosystem: Host-associated > Mammals > Digestive system > Stomach > Rumen | place: Canada: Alberta | collected... | reverse complement strand
ACCGCCAGATCACAGGCCGTATCGCTACCTATAATTTCGCCCCCACGCCACTCAGTGAGAAAAACCTTCTCGATGAGAAAGCCCAAGGTCAGATCTTTGTGACGGGTAATACTGTCATCGATGCCCTCCACATGGTCGTCGATAAACTGAAGACTGACAAAGCTCTTGCAGACGAGCAAATCATTGTACTTAAGAATGCCGGTTACGACGTAACCCGTTTGGATGGAGGCAAGAAACTGGTTTTAATTACCGGTCACCGCAGAGAGAACTTTGGCGACGGCTTCATCAGCATGGTCACAGCCATGAAAGACCTCAGCGAGAAGTATCCTGATGTGGACTTTGTCTATCCCATGCACCTGAACCCCAATGTCCGCAAGCCCATCCACGAGGTGTTCGGTGAGGATTTGACGCGTCCGAACTTCTTCTTCATCGAACCCTTGCAGTATCTGGAGTTTGTGTATCTAATGGAGAAGAGCACCGTAGTACTTACCGACTCTGGCGGAATACAGGAGGAAGCTCCTGGATTAGGCAAGCCTGTGCTTGTGATGCGCAATACCACTGAGCGTCCCGAGGCGCTGAAGAGCGGTACAGTGCACCTTGTAGGTACCAATCACGACCTCATTGTTAACGAAGTGAGTACCCTGCTCGATGATGCGGTAGCATACGAGCGTATGAGCAAGGCCGTGAATCCTTACGGAGATGGCAAGGCCTGCGACCGCATTGTGCGGGCACTGAAAGGAGAGAAAGTTGACCGTTATGATGTGAAGTAGGTATTAACGAGTAATTAATGGTCAATTTGTGGTAATTAATGTTGAAGTAATAAATTAAAGTAATATAAGACAATGATTAATGTTATCGGATTGGGGTACATTGGACTACCCACAGCATTGATGATGGCCTCTCACGGTGTGGAAGTCATTGGTACGGATTACAACAAGGAACTTGTTGCTACTCTCAACGCAGGTAAGACCACCTTCAAAGAAGATGGTTTGGACGAGCTGTTCCAGGCTGCCCTGAAAGGTGGCATCAAGTTCACCACCGAGTATCAGAAGACGGATATGTATATCGTCTCTGTTCCTACTCCTTACGACAAGTTCAGCAAGAAGGTCGATGCGTGCTACGTCGTCGCCGCTGTTAAAGATGTGATGAAAGTCTGCCCCAAGGGTGCAACTGTAGTTGTCGAGTCCACCGTTAGTCCTGGAACCATCGATAAGTTTGTCCGACCTGTGATCGAAGCCAACGGTTTCAAGATTGGTGAGGACATCAACCTCGTCCATGCCCCCGAGCGTATCATCCCGGGCAATATGGTGTATGAGTTGTTGCACAACAACCGCACCATCGGTGCCGACAGCCGTGAGATTGGCGAGAAGGTGAAGAAATACTATGCCAGTTTCTGTCAAGGCGAAATCGTCGTCACCGACATCCGTACTGCTGAGATGACCAAGGTGGTGGAAAACACCTATCGTGCTGTCAACATCGCTTTCGCCAATGAACTTAGTCGTATCTGCCGTCACGACAATATGGATGTGTATGAAATTATCAAGATCTGCAACATGCACCCCCGTGTGAACATCCTGCAGCCCGGACCGGGTGTGGGCGGTCATTGCATCTCTGTAGACCCTTGGTTCTTGGTGGGCGACTATCCCCAGTTGGCTAAGGTCATCGACGAGAGCATGAAAACCAACGACTACCAGCCCGTCTTTGTTTTGGAGCGCATCCATGAGATTATGGAGGAGCATCATATAACCGACAACCGTCGTGTGGGTCTGTATGGCATCACCTATAAGGAGAATGTAGATGACGTGCGTGAAAGCCCCACTCTTCAGATGATTGACATCCAGGAACGACATCTTGCTCGTCCTCTGAAGAGTTTCGATCCCTTCTTCACCGACAAGGAGATTGTGCCGAACCAGATTCTCGATTTCGACCAGTTCCTGAGCGAAGTGGATATGGTGGTCATTATGGTCAAGCACGACCACATCAAGCAGAATTGGGATAAGTTGAAGGGCAAGGTTATACTGGATTGCCACAACATTTGCCCGCTTGAGGGAGTATACCATATTTAAACAATAGGGATTTCTGGCAGCACAGGTGGAACGAAAGTTTGCAGTTCGATACTGCCTGCCAGAACAAATAACGAATTAATAAATATTGAAAATATGTCAGTATTTAAAGACAAAGTCCTTTTAATCACCGGTGGTACCGGTAGTTTTGGTAATGCGGTGCTCCGCAGATTTTTGGATAGCGATATTAAGGAGATAAGAATCCTTAGTCGTGATGAGAAGAAGCAGGACGATATGCGTCACTACCTGCAGGCCAATCGTGGGGATGTGGCACACAAGGTGAAATTCTACATAGGCAACGTGCGTCAGCGCGAGGCTGTGGACTTTGCTATGGGTGGAGTGGATTATGTTTTCAGCGCAGCTGCACTGAAGCAGGTTCCTAGTTGCGAGTTTTTCCCTATGGAAGCTGTGCGCACGAATGTGGAAGGTACTAATAACGTACTTTTGAGTGCTATTGAACACGGAGTAAAAAATGTGGTTGTTCTCTCAACTGACAAAGCTGCATATCCTATCAATGCTATGGGTATCAGTAAGGCCATGATGGAAAAGGTCGCCATAGCTCAAGGCCGTGCTCTTGGCACAAACGCTAAAACCACCATCTGCTGCACCCGCTATGGTAACGTGATGGCTTCTCGCGGCAGTGTTATACCTCTCTGGGTAGAGCAGATGATGGAAGGTAAGCCTATCACCATCACTGATCCCAACATGACCCGTTTCATGATGACACTGGATGATGCTGTCGATCTGGTTATCTATGCCTTCACTAACGGCGAGAATGGAGATTTGTTTGTTCAAAAAGCCCCGGCAGCCACACTCGATGTGCTAGCAGAGGCTTTAAAGCAAACGTACGCCAAGATTGATCCCAAGTATGGAGAGACAGAGGTGAAGGTTATTGGTACACGTCATGGAGAAAAACTCTATGAGACGCTTGTGACTCGAGAAGAAATGGCTAGGGCCATTGACATGGGTGGCTACTATCGTATCCCTTGCGATAATCGTGACTTGAACTATGATAAGTTCTTCACAGAGGGCGACCACAAAGTTGAGACAGTTGAAGAATATCATTCACACAACACCAAACGTTTGGATGTGAAAGATATGAAGGAGCTTCTTTTGAAACTTAACTTCATCCGTGAAGACCTTGGGTTGCAGCCACGAGCAAAAGCTAGAGATTACCGTTCTGAATAACTATAACGACATAAGATATGAAATTCTTTATATGTGGTTGTAATGGTATGGCGGGCCATACCATCGGCTTATACCTTCAAGAACAAGGGCACGAGGTTTATGGTTTTGACCTCCAGGAGTCTAAGCTCATCAAAAGTTTCGCTGGTAATGCCTTCGATATAGAAACTATTGGTCGTGTTATCAAGGAAGGTAACTATGATACGGTTGTCAATTGTATTGGTGTACTGAATCAGTTTGCAGAGAATAACCATGCATTGGCCGCTTTCCTGAATGGTTATTTCCCTCATTTCCTTGCCAAAACTACAGAAGGGACAAACACCCAGGTGATCCACATGACTACCGACTGTGTGTTTTCGGGCAAAAAGGGTAGCTATACTGAGCACGACTTACGTGACGGCGAAACTTTCTACGACCGCAGCAAGGCGCTTGGCGAGTTGGATGATGAGAAGAATCTTTCTCTGAGAAATTCTATTGTCGGTGCTGACATCAATCCTAAGGGCATTGGCTTGCTGAATTGGTTTATGAATAACACTTTAGATGAACATCCTGTACTGAATGGTTACACCAGAGCCATGTGGACTGGCCAGTGCACTTATCAGTTGGCCAAGACAATGGAGGCCGCCGCCAAGGAACGTGCTCATGGCTTGGTGAATGCTGTTCCCGACACAGACATTTCCAAGTACGAACTGCTGAAGCTTTTCAATAAATACCTGCGTGGTGGTCGTGTACAGATTAACCCTGTGGAAGGCGTTAATGCAGACAAGAGTCTGAAGCGAACCAATTGGGATTTCAACTACCGTATTCCCGACTATGAGCAGATGGTGGCAGAAATGGCCGAATGGATTTACAAGCACAAAGAATTATATCCTCACTATAATCTGTAAGTGATATGAGAAAACTGAAATTGATGACCATCGTGGGTACACGCCCCGAAATTATAAAGATGTCTGCCATCATTAAGAAAGCAGACAAGTATTTTGACCAGGTACTGGTACATACAGGCCAGAATTACGATTACACATTGAACGAGGTGTTCTTTAAGGATCTTGGTCTTCGCGAGCCTGATTATTACTTGGGTGTAGTTGGTGACAACCTTGGCCAGACGATGGGTAATGTCATTGCCAAGAGTTACGAACTGATGGCAGAAGTTAAGCCTGATGCAGTGATAGTTCTTGGAGACACTAACAGCTGCCTTTGTGTTATCTCCGCAAAGCGCTTAAAAATTCCCATCTTCCATATGGAAGCAGGTAACCGTTGTAAGGATGAAAATCTTCCTGAAGAGGTAATCCGTCGTGTGGTGGACGTAACCAGCGATATAAATCTATGCTATAGCGAACATGCCCGTCGTTATATCCTTGACACTGGTGTGAAACCTGAATATACCTATGTTGTCGGTTCTCCTATGGCTGAGGTGCTTCGTGATGTTCTTCCTCAAATTGAAGCCTCGAACGTTTTGAACGATTTGAACCTTGAACCGCAGAGATATATTCTGCTTTCCGCCCATCGTGAAGAGAATATTGACATTGAAGCCAACTTCTTCTCGCTGATGAACGCAGTGAACACGATGGCAGAAACTTACAATATGCCTGTGCTTTACAGTTGCCATCCACGTAGTCAGAAGATGATTGAGAAACGTGGTTTCAAATTCAATGATAAGGTCATTCAGCATAAACCCCTTGGCTTCTTTGACTACAATAAACTCCAGCAGAACGCTTTCTGTGTGGTCAGTGATAGCGGTACAGTGCCCGAGGAAGGCGCTTTCTTTGGTTTCCCAGCTGTTAGTATCCGTACTAGCACGGAGCGTCCGGAAGCTATGGACAAGGGTGTGTTCACCATTGGTAGCATTACCTCTGAGCAGGTATTACAAGCTGTTGACTTGGCTGTGAGTATGCATTCCAATGGTGATGATGCATGTCCTGTTCCTGCATATACGGATGAAAATGTATCCACTAAGGTGATTAAGCTTATCCAGAGTTATGTCGGAATTGTGAATAAAATGATTTGGAAGAAGTAATTTTTTTTTCTAGATTAGAAAAGGTGGCTTAAATGGATTTTTCTTATTTACTTTCATTCGTATTGTTGTTGTTTTTTTTCCTATGGAGGTATACTCTGAAGAAAAAAACTTATGATGCGGGTTCGGTGTTGATATCCCTATATATTATTTATGCTGTATTTGCAGTTCTTCTATATTTTGACAAGAATTCTGTTGACAGTTTTGTTTTCCAGAATTTTGGGATCAAGCCATTGCCTCTTTTATATCTGTTTATTACCCTCGCGATTTCATTCTCCCCCATTTTGTTATATGATTCAAGAAAATACAATGGAATACAGCCACCTTCTGTCAATTTAGACTATTTTGCATGGTTCTTCATCTTGTGTTTTCTTCTTCAGATAGGAGGTATTTTTGAGAATCTTTCCAATGGTTTATACCAAGTTCTGTTTGTTGATGACGGAACAGCTGAGTTATATAGTCAAATGATTGATAAAACATCAGAGGGCGGTAAGGGAATATCTAATATTTTTAGCATCTTTGCCAATACACTTTATGGCTTTGGTATTATAATGTTTTTTTATTATATATCTCAACCAAAAAGAAAAAAGCTGATTGTCTGGGGTTTGGGTATTGGAATTTTAATCGGAATTCTTTCTTATGCGGCAGCTGGGCAAAGAGGCGGTATGATAAAAAGAACTTTACTTTTTTTGGGAACCTTTTTTCTTATTAGAAATTATTTGGGAGATAAAGTGAAAAAATGGATAGCGGTTTCTGGGGCTATCCTTGTCTTATTTCTGACATTCATTTTTGCTACGATGACTGTTAGTCGTTTCGGAGAAAGAGATGGAGGAGCATCATCATCTATTGTTCGCTATGCTGGTCAAGCCGTTCTGAATTTTGACAGGTATGCTTTTGATAATAATGGAATCCGTTATGGAGACAGAGTATTCCCAATATTTAAAAAGCTACTTCTATTTGAAAATGTTCCTGATAATTTTATAGAGAGGAGGGCTAAATACCCTTATCTGTATATTAATGATGAGGTGTTTGTAACATATATTGGAGACTTTTGCTTTGATTTTGGACCATATGTTGCATTCATTTTAATTGTTTTGTTTTCAATTTGGGTTCGTTCACGGACAAAAAGTAATAATAGTCAATATCCTTTCCACAAACTGATATTGTTGCAGTTCTGTTTGAGCATATGTATTCAAGGAGGCTCATTGTTCTCATATGCAGATACTGGTAATCTAACTATTATTGTGTATCTATTATTGTACACATTATTTGCTATAAATTATTCAAATAGAAGTAATACGGTTATTTGTTAATATGGCATGATAGGAGCTGAGAAAACAAATAAAACAGGGCGAATAGCCGGCAATACAATACTGTTATATGGCCGGATGTTAATCCTTATGGTGATTAATTTATACACCGTAAGGGTTGTCTTGTTGGCGCTTGGTGTTGAGGACTATGGTATTTATACAAGTGTTGCAGGTGTTATTACAATGCTTAATGTTATTAACAGCGTAATGTCAAATGCAACACAGAGGTTTTTTTCTGTTTATATGGGGAAAAACGATGCCGTAGGTTTAAATAGAGTCTTCTCGGTCAGTGTTGATGTTTATGTTGTCTTTATATTAATCATTTTCGTCCTTGGTGAGAGTGTTGGTCTTTGGTTTGTTAATGAAAAACTGGTAATACCAGAAGAACGACTTTTTGCGGGGAATTGGGCATACCAGTTTTCGATTTTAACCTTTGCGGCGACAATGATTTCTGTGCCATTCTATTCGGCAATTATTGCTCATGAAAAGATAGGTGTCTATAGCCTGTTTACGACCATTGAGTATTTACTAAAGCTAACGTTTGCATTATTGTTGACAAAGTTGAAGGGGGATGTACTAATTTTATACGCACTTTTTAATTTTGTCGCACAACTCTTTTTGACCCTTTCATATTTCATTTATAGTAAAAGGCATTTTGTGGAATGTTCTGTTTATCATCCATTTAAGAAGAGTGGGATGCATAAAGAAGTGGTATTTTATTCAAGTTGGACATTATTCGGTTCTGTGGCAGGAGTCGGAATGCATCAAGTAATAACTATTCTGTACAATATCTTTTTTGGTCCGATTGTGACTGCTGCCAGAGCTATTTCACTTCAAATCAGCAGTGCATTAACTGCTTTTTCAAATAGTTTTATAACAGCGTTGCGTCCACCAATGATAAAGTCGTATTCAGAAGGGAATGATACTTATTTAATGAAATTGTTTAATATCAGCAATAAGTTTATTTTTTACTCATTGGTATTGATTACTGTCCCTATGTTGTTGGAGATGGACACATTGTTAAAAGTGTGGCTTGATGTTGATGATATTCAAACAATTAATTTTTCAAAACTGATTATTTTTAATTTTGTCCTTCTGGTATTAGGGAATCCGATTACCATTATTATTCAGGCTATAGGGAAAGTTAAAGATTTTTATCTGCGCGTAGAGGTTTTTACATTGCTTTGCCCTATATTGACTTACGTACTCTTTAAGATAGGCTGTAATGCATATTATGGATACTTTGCAATGATTCTTACAATGTTTTTATCTCATGTAATGAGGTTAATATGCCTAAAAAAACTCTACCCCGTTTTTAGCTATAAAGAATACATATTGGGTTTTGTGTTGCCCGGTCTGGTTATTTCGGTTGCAATTTTTGTTTTATGCAGTTTCGTACATAACCTTATTGATTTAGCTTGGCTTCGCTTTTTGTTGGTTATTCTATCATCTTTTATCCTGACATTTGTTTTTGTATTCTTCTTTGGGCTTTCTCTGGAGGAAAGGAGTAAACTCAAAGAGTTCGTCGCTGTAGTTAGAAATAAATTTATTAAACATTAGATATATGAAACAGGAGTTCCCTCTTTTTACTATCATTATTCCTCAAAAAAATAGGGCGGAATACATAGGTCATACAATTAGAACTTGTATGATGCAAGACTATCCCAACATTGAGATACTTGTCTCGGATGACTGCAGTGATGATAACTCAGTTGAGGTAGTCAAGCAGTTAATGGCTTTTGACTCGAGAATACGTTTGTTCGCTCATGAGAAGCATCTGGGGATGAGAGATAATTTCGAGTATGTTTTGAATCAGGTAAAACCAGGATATGTAATGGCTTTGGGTGGGGATGATGGTTTGTCTCCTGGCTCAATAAGGAGAATGTACGAGATCCTGCAAGAGACGAATACACAGTTATTGACCTGGACCCCTCATATTTTCTATTATCCAGATAGACCTGATGGTAGTAGTATTCTATGTGTCAAACGATACAAAAAGTACTATGTCAAAAAATTGGAGTCCCAAAGGTATCTCACTAAGATTGCAAAGACATTTAATTATGCGACTGATGACTGTCCAATGTTTTATATAAAGGGAGTTGCGTCGACAGAATTGGTTAACAGAGTAAAGTCTAGGACTCCAGATGGAAGTTTTTATACCTGTCCAACTCCCGATGGCTTTTCGGGCGTTGTGTTAGCTGGTGAAGCAAAAGAATATGCTTTCACAAACGAGCCTCTCTCCATAACAGGAAGTTCCCCTAAGTCACAAGGGAAGAATTATCATAGAAATGATGAGCAGTCAAAAAAGGAATCTGTAGAGTTTTTTAATGATAATGCAAATAGACCGATGCATAAGGAATTGGCATCTCAGCAGTATTCCCCATTGGTTACCTTGATGACGGCCGATTTCTTATTAAGAGCAAGAGATTTACCGGGTTGGCCGGGATCGTTTCCTGAATTATCATATAGAGGACTTATAATAAAAACTTTCGAGTTTCTAACGAAGAGTACATTTCATAATGATGTGTTAGTGCGAGAGCTTAGAATTCTCAGAATAGTTGCAGAGCAGCATGGTGAGATTGAGCTTTTTGAAAAACTGCTGAGAACGACCAAGAGGAAGGTTGTATGGGATAAACCAATTTTTGGTTTTGCCTTGACTAATTCTATACGCATTGATGGCTCTAAGTATAGGATTAATAATATTTTTGATGCGTCTATTTCTGCTACTTCAATAGCAAATGTCTATCATCTTGTATCGTTAAAAGGATTTTTAGAATTAATAAGGAATTCAATAAAGATAGTGCTAAGGCAAAAAAACTACAAAAAGGAAGATTTTCCGCAAATTTAATAACAAATAATAGATATCATGAAGTATAAGAATTTATTCATTTATAGATTGATAGTAGCTTATGTTCATAAAACGATGGTTAAGCTTAATCCCAAAGGGGAAATGGAGAGAATCTATAAAAAGGTTTTTGACAAAAAGCCAAACATCGAGAATCCTCATAATCTAGTAGAAAAAATCTATTGGTTGCAGCTTTATTCTGATACTACATTATGGACAAAGTGTGCAGATAAGTATTTGGTAAGAGAGTATCTACACGATTTGGGATTGGAGCAGTATTTACCACAATTGTATGGTAAATGGGATTCCGCGAAAGACATTGACTTTGACCAATTACCAGATAAGTATATTTTAAAAACTAACAATGGTTGCGGAACTTGTATCATTGTTAGAAATAAGGATAAGGATCCAGACAAGATGAGAACAATGTTAAAGGAATGGATGATTGTTCCATATGGCTGGTCCGGTGCTCAGCTCCATTATACAAAAATAAAACCATGTATAATTGCTGAACAGCTTTTGGAGAATAGTCCCAAAGACAACATCATATCACCATCATGTCTGATTGACTATAAAATATGGTGCTTTAATGGAGTGCCTGAATGCATACTAATTGTTTATGGCAGGCAAGGTCATAACGCAAAATTAGCTTTGTATGACACTCAATGGAATATGATTAATGAGAATTTAGTCAATACAAAAACAAAACAACATTCGAATGATACTATTATAGATCGTCCTATTTGCTTGGATGAAATGCTAGATGTTGCTAGAAAAATGTCATCACCATTCAAAGAGGTGAGGGTTGATTTGTATGTTATCAACGATAAACCTGTATTTGGAGAGCTGACATTTACAACTGGTTATGGGTATTTCACGGAGGATTATTATAATTACCTTGGTACCAAGTTCGAAGTTGATAACAAATAATTGTAGCATTTGTTAAAAATGACTGTAGTTTAGTTGTTTGGCAAACACAAAGCAATGAGCGACATGAGTTTTAGAAAGATTGTTTTTTTTGTTACAAACTTGACACCCAGACCGAACAGGAGGATTCAAGAATTTGTTGACACTGGCTTTGATTGTGAAGTCTTTTGCATGAGCCATTCCGAAGACATAGTCTCTCCGCGGTATCGAGTTACATATCTTAACGAGAACAAACTGTCTAACATGTCCTATCTTAAGAGGTTATTGCTCTTTTCTCGCCAGATAGGAGATGTGATAAAGCGTTTTGATAAAAGAACGACATTGTTTTATTTCTTCTCGTTCAATACGGCTTTTGTTACGCTGGGGAGAAATCTGCGATTTGTCTATGAAGAATCGGATATGTTGTTCGATAGGTTCAAATCTTCTTTTTTACGTCGATTGATGATAAGGTTGAATTGCCGAATCATAACTAAGTCTAAGATTACGGTTTTTACATCAGAAGGTTTTGCTCATTTTTACTTCAAGAACTCAATACCAAAGAATGTAATCTTTGTTCCAAATAAGGTTGATAAAAGATGCCTTGATTTGCCTATAATTAAGAAGCAAGAGACGGATTTCAACCATTTGAAATTTGGTTTTGCCGGCTCACTGCGATATGAGACGTTGCGGAACTTTGCAGATGTTCTGATTAAGAATTTCCCATCTACACAATTCGATTTCTATGGGCGCAATAGCGATTTCTCGGAAGAAGCCATTCAGGAATTAAAGAAGACCGGGAGGGTCTTCTTCCACGGAACTTTCATAAATCCTGATGATCTTCCTAAAATCTATAGTCAACTAGATTTTATTGTCGCCACTTACGATGTAAGCGGTATCAATCCTCGGTACGCAGAACCCAATAAGTTGTATGAGGCCATCTTCTTTAGAACTCCGATTATTGTTTCTCGCGATAGTTTTCTTGAACATAAAGTGAAAGAACTTGGGGTTGGCTTCTCTGTTAATGCACTGGATAATAGTGATATTGTCAGTCAAGTTGGTGCTATTACTCCTGATGTTTATAAAGCCTTTGTCTCAAATCTTGAATCTATAGAAAAAGAGAGCGTGATTACGTCCAATGAAGAACTAATTCAAAGAGTGAAGGCTCTAAACTGATACATAATTGAATAGTCATCGTTATGAAGATACAAAAAGACATAGACCTTTTCCCACGGAATACAATGCGCCTTCATTCTGTGGCTGCTCAGCTTTATATACCTGAAACGGAAGAAGAATTAGACGGCTTAATACGAGATTTTCAAAAGCGGAATCAGCCGTATGCGATACTGTCAGCAGGAAGTAATATTGTATTCGACAACCACGTGACAACCCCGTTGATAGATATGATGTCCATAGATAATCATATAACCTATCTTGAAGATGGTGACGTTTATGTGGGTACTTCAGTAAGGGTGCAAACACTGATAAGAGACTTACAGAAACATCAATTAGGTGGGATTGAATACTTATTTTCTGTACCCAGCAGTATCGGTGGCGCTTTATATATGAATGCGGGAAGAGGTAAATCCGTTGGTGTGGCCATTTCCGATTATTTAAAGAAAGTCTATTATTATGACACCACTAACAATAAATACTGCTGGTACGAAAAGAACACGAATGACTTTAGTCACAGGCACTCTCCATTTCAGGATGCCCCAAGAATCATAATAGGAGCAGTTTTCAGTTTTAAGGAACAAGGGGAATCTGAAACGGAACGTCTGATAAAGGAGAGAATGGAGCATTCCAAAAAGTATCTATCAGCTGACAAACCCAGTTGCGGTTCCGTTTATTGTAAAGGTAATCCTATAGTTTATAGATTATTGATGGGACGAAAACGAGGTGGAGCGATGTTCTCAAAGAAAACGCCTAATTGGATTACCAATACAGGTAACGCCACATCCGACGATGTTCTATATTTGATTCGTCTGGGACAAAAGATTCATCGTTTATTCTTCTGCCGTTGTGAAGTTGAAATAAGGCATATTCGATAAATGGATAAATGATTCGAGAATGAAAATATACTAATAGCCAACAAATAATAATCGCCACAAAATGAAAATAGCGCTTTTATCATTTCATAATGCAGCCAATTATGGTGCAGCTCTTCAAGCTTATGCATTGCAGCAGGCACTGGAACAGATGGGGCATGATTGCGAATATATCAATTATCTTAATAATGAAAGACGCAATCATTATAGCTTGTCGTTCTTGATTCGGGATGCCCTCAAAAAGAGAGACATTAAGGGAGCAACAAAGTATCTTTTGGGAGCTCCTTTCCTGTTGGCCAGAAAAAAAAGATTCAATAAATTCTATGACGCATACCTTCATGTGACTAAAAAAGCGTATAGAAATTCAGAAGAAGCGGCCACTCTTAATCCTTACTACGACAGGTTTATCGTTGGGAGTGATCAGGTCTGGAATCCTGATAACAATGGTGATGATGCGGCTTTTTTGCTTGATTTTGTAGAGGATGATAAGAAAAGGATTTCATACTCATCGAGTTTTGGCATTGCCAGCATTGACGCAAAACATCGAGAAGTGTTCAAAACGAACCTTGAAAAATTCAAGGCATTAGCAGTGCGTGAGAGTATTGGCCGAGATATTATCAAGGATTTGACAGGGAGAGAGGCAAATGTCGTTCTTGATCCTGTGATGTTGCTCTCTAAAGAGCAGTGGTTGAGCATTGTGCCAAAGAAACCTTTGAAAGAGAAGTATATATTCAGTTATACCAACCGCAACAGTCAGATCTCGGACTTCTTCAAGACAAAATACGAACTGAAAGGAAGGAAGCACTATATTCTTTCTCGTTATACCAGACCGCAAGATTTTTTGAGCAACACGGCCCGGATAAAATACTGGATGTCTCCCCAGGAGTTTGTTTCCGTTATTGCCAATGCAGATTTGGTGGTTACTGCATCCTTTCACTGTATAGCAATGTCAATTATTCTAAACCGTCCTTTTGTCGCAATACTTACTGGTGATAAAGGAAAGGATGAAAGACCGCTGAATATATTAAGGGCTCTTCAATTAGAATCAAGAATACTGCAGCCCTCAATGACGGTCGGTGAAATAGAAACACCTATCGATTGGCAAGCGGTCAACGCGCGGATAGAAGAATTGAAAGCTAGTTCTAAAGATTACTTAATAAAGGCTATTGAAGATTAACATGAATTGTTTTGTATCTGTTATTTGCCCTGTCTATAACGAGGAAAAGTATATCGGTGCGTGTATAGAATCTATCGTCAAACAGGATTTTCCAAAAGAAGAATTGGAGATTTTGTTTATTGATGGTATGAGTACTGATAAAACCCGCGAAATAATTACGGACTATCAAGAGAAGTATTCTTTCATTCATTTGCTGGACAATCCGAAAAAGATAGTTCCTTGTGCCATGAATATAGGCATCAAGGCTGCGAAGGGTGAAATCATCATAAGGCTTGATGGTCACGCGCTCTACCCGGATGACTATTTCTCACAAATCGTGATGTGGCACAAGAAATTGGCAAACGCATGGAATGTGGGTGGTGTTTGTGAGACAAAAGTGGTTAATAGTACTCCTGTTTCTGAAGCGATTGCCAAAGTCATGAGTGACAAGTTTGGTGTTGGAAACAGTACATTCCGGACAGGAGCGAATGAAGAATATCTTCAAGTAGATACTGTACCTTTTGGGGCCTACAAATCATTTGTGTTTGAGAAGATAGGCTTATATAATGAACGGTTGGTGAGATGTCAGGATATCGAGCTTAATAAGCGTGTGACTCATTCAGGCGGAACAATATATATGGTCCCTACCATTCATTGTACCTATATTCCTCGTGATAATTATCGAGCATTTGCCAAGAACCGTTACCTGACCGGTTATTGGGTAATCAAGACCTGTTTTATTACACATAAGTTAAGGAATCTGGGAATTCGCCATTTTGTGCCAATGGGGTTCGTGCTTGTATTACTATTGTCTTGGGTATTAGGTTTTATATGGTGGCCACTATTCTTTATGCCGGTTGGTATAGCTACTTTGTATTCTACGTTCATGTTGTTGCGTTCTTATCAGATCAAAGATGAAAAAACCACAATCTGGGCATTGTTCAAGGCTTTTTGGTGTATTCATTGTAGTTACGGTTGGGGATCTTTATGTGCTTTGTTGACGATGGGAAAGTAAACGGTAGTTAGGTATATATGTTGTCAGAAAGCAGGATATCGATATATAAATGGTTTTATTTGTCATTATTGGCAATTATTTACCTTTTACTTGACGGTTGTTCTGTTTTATCTGTGTCAAGAGGTCAGGCGTTATCGCCATACGATTTTGGATTATCGCAGGCGCATTCGGGAATAGAGCGTTACTATGTACTCTATAATACGCATAAGGCAGCAGTGGAGGCTGGTGTCAATGTGGACTATAGTGGTATTAAGTCTATAGACCTAGAGATTCCAGCAGATGCGGTGTCGATTCCTTTGACTTCGGTGAATGATTTCAAAGGTGTCGTCTTTAATGTAACTAATACCGTCAAACATCATGTCCTGTTTTCGCTGGCGCAAAAAGATTACAAGATTTCTGTGAACAAAGCCGATATTGATAGAGGTGATTTTAAAAAATACCCAGAATTGGCAAGGGGGGATAAGATGCTCATAGTAGTAGACGATACTCCTTGGGTGGAGAATCGTGAAGGATTTTCATATGGACACGTTCGGAAAGATCTGCTTCTATTGAAGAATGGGAAGGCTTTAAACAAGACCGTGATGCCATATAACAATCCCCAGTCATCGGCTTCCTGCACATGGTGTGTGGCGAAGCCGGTTTCTGTGTTGAATGTGACTTTTAATCGAACAACGGCCTCGTCATATCGAACTTTTTTGTGTAGTATCAAGGGTTTTAATGACGTTACATTGTCTGGCATTTCAGTTTTTACCCCTGATGGGGAAAAGATGAATGCAGATAGAGTCATTCGTTTGTACGACTGTTCAAATGTTAAGATTTACAATGTAAAAATAGAAGGTACATATTCTCAAGTAGAACATTTTGGGTACGGTTTAGAGCTCAACAATATTTGGAGTCTTAGTGTATGCAAACTCTATGGAAAGGCCAATTGGGGCATATTCGGGACAAATAATGTCAATACCGCTCGTTTAGAGGACTGTGATATTAACCGTTTTGACATTCATTGTTATGGAAGGGATATTTATTTTAACAACGTGAATTTCACTGATCGATATAACCAATTGGCATCGGTTTATGGAACTGTCAGTTTTGAAGAATGTACCTTTACTGACTTTTGTCCCGTAGTTAATGGCCCATCTTACAATGCATATGTGGGCTATGATTTGGTGATGGAGGGTTGTGTTTTCAATGTGACCCTTAAAAATAGAAAGTTAATGGATTGTGGTAGACTTGATGGAAAGCGGAACGTACGAGTAGAATTAAGAGATAGATGCCTTCCAAACATAACAATCAAGAATCTTACCATCAATGTGCCTGATAATGTACAGGATGTGACGCTGATGTATTTCAGGACTGCCACGGAGAACCCGTATTCGGGAAGCATTAAGTATATGGAGAATCTGACCATTGAGGGTCTTATGTTCCATTACAATACCCAAGACAGAGCACCAGTGAACTTCTATCTCTCCAATATTGACCTACCATTGCAGAAGAATACTAAGGTTTCCATACATAACTTGGATTTGGTGGGTAATGCACGTAATAAGCTGAGTAATAAAGGACAACTGATTTTGAATCTAAAAAAGGCATCTAAGGCAGTTGCTTTGGATGTTAATGAAATTAGAGCTACGACCATTAATTAAATACAGGTAGCAAGATGCAAAGGATAGTTAATATTATGGCGTGTAATGTGGATTGACAATAATATTCAAGCATTCCTTGCCTTAACGAGAGCTGGTCTTTGGGAGAAGGATATTCGGCTCTCCGCCTATGAACCTTTTGATTTAATGGCCGTCCAAAAGTTGGCAAAAGAACAATCGGTAGCGGGGTTGGTGGCAGCGGGACTGGAGCATGTTCTTGATTTTAAACTGCCAAAGGACGATGCGCTCCATCTTGTGGGACAAGCATTGCTAATTGAGCAGCAGAATCGAGCCATGAATGATTTCATTGGCATAATTGAGGAGAAGATGCTAAAGGCAGGTATAAATGCATTGCTGGTAAAAGGTCAGGGAATTGCGCAATGCTATGAAAATCCACTTTGGAGAACATGTGGTGATGTGGACTTTTTGCTGAGTTATGATAATTACGAAAAAGCAAAAAAAATCTTGCGACCATTAGCTAAATCTGTTGAGGCGGAAGGAGAGTGTTGGTTGCATTATTGTTTATCTATTGACTCCCAGATAGTTGAACTGCATGGGACTCTCCGGACGGGTCTTTCATCTAAGATAGACAAGGTGATAGACGAAACACAAAGGGCAGTGATCTTTGGTGGTAATGTTCGTCCCTGGATGAATGGAGGACTGCAGGTATTTTTGCCTGGTGCGGATAGCGATGTGCTTTTCATTTTTACCCATTTTTTGAAGCATTTTTATAAAGGCGGAATAGGACTAAGGCAAATTTGTGATTGGTGTAGATTGCTTTGGACATATAAAGGATTACTGAATCACGGCTTGTTGGAATCGCGAATACGAAAAATGGGGCAGGTGTCAGAGTGGAAGGCATTTGGTGCATTCGCGGTAGATTATCTTGGTATGCCATCAGAGGCAATGCCATTATATTCTTCTGATAAGAAATGGTCACGAAAAGCAGACAAGATATGTGCATTTATTATGGAAGTGGGCAACTTTGGGCATAACAGGGATAACAGCTATTATGCGAAGTATCCTTTCCTGATAAGAAAAATCTATTCTTTCGGACGCAGATGTGGCGACTTGGTCCACCATGCAAGAATATTCCCTATGGATTCATTGAGGTTCTTCCCGTATATGATGTATAATGGTTTAAAAGCTGCGTTAGGTGGAGAAAAGAAAAAATATGTGCAGGAAGTGTAATGGTGGTGAGCGCTTGTTTCTGAATTAAAAATCAGCGTGTTACTGATAATAATTGATATGTTTAGTTGGAGTAATTAACCAGGGCAACTGAATCCAGTCGCGGGACACAAAAGAGACAACCTAAATCAGCAAATTACAGCAAACACAATTGTGTAGATACTCGAGTATACTCCGACAATACTCCGACTTTCTACCAGGAACGCCATTAACTCTATAAAATGACCAACAACTAATTTGAAGAACAACACCAATAACGAAATATGATCTGGACATACGTAATTATCGCTGTACTGTTACTGGTAGCGGAACTCATCTATTTCCGCATTGCGGATAAGTGCAACATCATCGACAAGCCGAACGAGCGGAGCTCGCACTCGACTATCGTGCTGCGAGGGGGAGGAATCATATTCGCATTTTCCATCCTTGCATGGATGGTGATGCAAATGATTCAGGGTTCTTGGGATACGGTGAATGGCTATCTGCCGTTCATCATCGGGCTGGTGCTGATATGTGCGGTGAGTTTCTGGGACGACATCCACTCTCTTCCCGACTCGGTGCGTCTGGTGGCGCAGTTCACAGCGATGGGACTTGCCGCATGGTGCATCATCAACGGCTCTCGGCTGATGGCCTTGGATTGGTACTGGCTGGTGCTGATAGGTATCGCGGCTCTGTTCGTGTTCGTGGGGGCCACGAATATCATCAACTTCATGGACGGCATCAACGGCATCACGGCAGGGTACGCTCTCGCGGTGCTCGTGCCGCTGCTGATGTTGGATGAAAGAAGTAAGATGGAAGAGGTGGTTGGGTTTATAGAGCCGTCGTACTTAGTGGTGGCGATCATCGGGGTGCTGGTGTTCAGCATCTTCAACTTCCGCCCCAAAGGGAAAGCCAAATGCTTCGCCGGAGATGTGGGCAGCATAGGCATCGCCTTCATCATGCTGTTCGCTCTCGGCAAACTGATAGTGCAGACGGGCGACATCACCTACTTGGTGTTCCTGCTAGTATACGGCGTGGACGGCTGCTGCACGATTATCCACCGCATCATGCTGCACGAGAATCTGGGTGAGGCACACCGCAAACACGCCTACCAGCTGATGGCCAACGAGCTGAAGATAGGACATGTGAAGATAAGCCTCCTCTATATGGCTATGCAGTTGGCGGTATCGCTGGGCTTCGTCTACTTATGTCCCAACACCATCCTCGCCCATTGGATCTATCTGATTGCTGCAGGAATGGTGCTGGTGGGAGCATACGTGCTGTTTATGCGGAAGTATTATCATCTGCACGAACAATATTTGAAATCACTGGAGAAATGAAAATAACACAAGCCTTACTTGATAAAATAACGGCAGAAGCAAAAGCTTCCCCGCGTTTGAGGATGAATTTGGATTTGCGGAATTCTGCAGATGACAAGTCTCAGCGGATGCTGAATGCCATAGAGCCTGGCTCTCCGCTGCCTATTCACAGGCACCGACATTCATCTGAGACGGTGGTCTGTTTGCGCGGACGGCTGGTCGAAGAGTTCTACGACGAGTTGGAGCGTACATGTACGGAAGCCATAGAGATTTCTCCCAATGGTCCGATAGTGGCTGTGAATATCCCTGCCGGACAATGGCACACGGTAAGAGTACTGGAGAGTGGGACGGTGATTATGGAAGTGAAGGACGGCGCATATGAGCCACTGGGGGAGGAGGATATACTTTCCTTATGATGGTTTAAAGTGTTTAAGCAGGTTAAGGGTTTAAAGACATGGATGTTGTTGAAAGATTAAAGGCCTTCGTGGAGAACGAGGCTCGCTCGTGCTCAATGGATTTCGGGTGCATAACACCTGAATATGTTTATCGCATGTGGGGTGGAAGTGTCTCTCTCGATGAGATAGCGGAAGGTCTCTCGGAACTACGAAAACAAGGATTCTCAGTTTTATGACCTGGGAAGAACGAAGAGTATTTCGGAAGCAGGCATTTGGTCTGATGGAAGAGCAACTGAAGAAGGTGCATCCCAATGAGGAGGATAGTCTGTTTTACTATCATCCTTCGGAGGAGCGGATAGTGTTGTCGCATGCTCTGCTCTGGGTGATGACTGGTACGTTGAAAGGGAAGATAAGGCAGGAGAAGTATCTGCTCTTGCTTCGCCAATATGAGGAGGAGATGCTGGAAGCGTATCTTACAGAGGGTGAGGAGTTCGCCGAGTTACTCCGGTATTGCAATATCATCTATGATATGCTGCCGTCATTGTTGAACGCAACGCATGATATGAAGCGAGACAAGGATGCAAAGTGGTTGGCGGCAATGGTGATTGTGGCAGGAGGCTTTGGTGGAGATATGCCGGAAGCAATGGCCAATGAGTTGCTGGATGACATGGACGTTTATGGGGGAAGATTGAATTGTGCGAAAATCGAGAGGATGTTGCCACAACTCTACCAAATGGCAGAAATGGAGATGATATATAGTGAATAATGAAAGGTGGATAGTGATGAGTGATTGGCGGACAGCAGAAATGCTGTCCGCCTTTTTTACGCCTGTGCGCGGGGCTGGCACGTGGATTTTGATTCCTTTTATTTAACTAACAACAATGTTCAATCAAAAAAACAAAGAAAATGGAAAAAAACTGAATCTTGAAGAGAGGGTCAAGCTATTGGAGATGTGGAAGGATCGCTTGTGTGCTGCCTGTAGCAGCCCCATCGCCTTGCCGGCGCTGCTTCCGACAGAGAGGCAGCCGCAGGCTGCCTCACAGCACTTCGGCCTCGACGGCCACCAACGGGCCCACTGGGCCGACGTGCACAGCCGCCTGGTGGCGGCAGGATTGCTGCACTACGACGAGGTGACGAGCGCCAACTTCACCTTCCTCCTCTGCGGCATCGGCACACCAGCCCCAGGCCCCATCCGTTGGCACGGGACAACACGCGGCCTGGCCTACATGGTGCGCAACTACTTGCAATCCAGATGGGAAGTGGCGCTGGAGGCCTTCAGCGACAAGAACGACAGGGCGTTGCCACCAACACTCAAAAACACCAAGGCACCCAGCCCCCAAACCGCGCGGACAATAGACCGCTGTTTCCGCCCAAGGGACTAAAAGGACTAACGCAGGGACTAACGTCCAGGGTACCCTGTGACTAAAAAAAGGACTAAAAAAGGGGGACAGAGTCTTTTGCTATTTAGTTAGGAGGCTTTTTTGTTTCTTTCTTTTCAGTAAATCAATAACCGGTGCATCAATCTTATGTTTTATGGGGATTATTGGATTGTCGTTTGGTGAAATAGCGGAGCAATCCTGATCATCTACACCGATTTCCCATGCTTCTCGAAAAACGATGTTCTTTACTGGGAGTAGAAACGGGCATCTCTGTTGTGGGTCATCAAGCACCATTTGTTGGTTATCGTCAATGAGAACGGATGATAATTTGCAGAAACCAAACTTCCTATACAGAACCTTAAAAACATCAATATTCTCGTTTGTTCTTGGTTTCATGGTAACAAACCGTTCTGACTGCAATACATACCGACCTATATTTTCATTTCTAATATCATTGATATCTTGACCTACAATGACCTTGTACCACGTAGGATTGTCTTTATCCACATGTTGTATCAATGACAGCCTCATATTGAGGCATCCCTTCTCATGTAATAAACGCCATTCTTCGAAAATCATTTTGCCTGCCTCCATATCTTTGAACAGCAACATCATGATAGGAGGCTCGGAATAATCCCGTGCTAATAGATAACCACACCCCGACCACAAGGCCTTATCCCATAAAGGATTGTTGATGATAGATTTTATGGTTATTTCCGCTTGCTTACCTCGGTTTTCCTCAAAGGGTGTGGAACGGTCGTCGCTGCCTTTAAAAACATAAAAATCATCAGAATGGCTCACCCATTTACTCAATGTATTCTTATAGTCATCACCATACAAAATCCGAAGATCATTACGATAGGTCATCATTACCGACAAACGGTTCATTATTTTTTCTTTCGTTTGTTTGTCGTCAAACACTTTGTCCATATCTGGCACCAATGCATTTCGATAAAACAACTGGCCCAAAAACAAAGAGTAGGCCTGCCATGCCTCTTTGTCGTCAATCGTGTTGGTGTTCACATTGAATATATACTCATCCCTACTACTTTCGGGTAAAATCTCATTCTCTCCTTCCGGCACTTTTTGTAAATGAAAATGAATACTTGGAGTGGTGAACATGAAATCTTTGAAAGTGGAGGTGGCGAACAATGATTCCAAAAATGCCAGCAACAATTCTGCATACACCTGCAGCATACAGTCGCTCTCGAAATCAGCAATTATTCTACAGCCCTTAATAATCGTCTCCAACTTGGTTCCTTTATCGGCTATGGTGTTTGCGAATAGGAAGAAATCATCATCAGTTCGTTTTCTAAGTGTTTCCATCCAATTGTCATCTGCTTCGATAACATTTGCAAACTCTTTGCTGATTAATTCTTTATAACCTAAACGGTAAAGCAACACATCTTTTGGGTCTTGCAAACCCATTCTTTCAAATATGGAAGGTAATTTCCCATACGATTCGTCATCAACACTACCCGCCAATAATCTTACTGCAAGTGAAGCCTCGTCTTCGCCCCGATTCTTCCAAAAACTCTCATCCTCGAAGTCGGGGTTAAATCTTGCAATAATATCCCGCAGTTCCAATGACAGCAAAAAATCAAGAATACGCCCCGACCGCAAACCTACGCAACACAACTGCGACAGAATAGTGATTGCCAGATGGTCAGGACTGCCATTCAGTTCCACATCATGCAGGAGCATGGCGGCAGATTTAACAAACATCACTTTTGCTGCATAAAGCAAATCCTGATGCATGAATGCCATAGCAAGATAACTACATGCCACTACATAATCTCTTTTTGTAGACTCTTTACTAAACAAATCCACACATTGACCAAGATGCCTAATGGCCTGTACCGCTTCGCCTTTCTCCAGATTCTGTAGACCTCTTTCCAATTGTACTTCGGCAGCGGTGATGTCTTGTTTTCTTTTGGAAAGTGTTTCAGAAAGCAGGTCAATCAAATCTTCATAGGCATTATTATGGGAAATAACGGAACCGGCCATTTCTACAATCTTGCACATCGATTCAAATGGAATATCAATATGCTTGGTTGCCTCCTGTAATATTGGAGTCATTTGTGCTACTATATGATTTATACTCTCTTCATCGCGATTTTCAAATGCCAAACTATACTCAAGCATACTAAAATTCAGGTACAAGTATGACGATTTATGGTATGGGGCATTCCCGAGTTTTTTTAAAAGCCCATTTTGATATTCGATTTCTTTTTTCAGTGATTCCTCATCATCAAACAAGCCTGATGTTTGAGCATTCATCATCGCATAGAAAAGTGCAATGTACTTTTCTATGCGGGACACGTTTACCTCTTCTTCCAAAAGAGGTTTAAGTTTCAAAAGGAAGCCCATCGTACCCAATGGGTTTTCAAGCCAATAAAACTCCGTCCAGCCTTGTTGATAGATTATTTCATACAATTGAGGCACCGTGCCATAATGTTTGCATGATTCTTCTGCCCTCACAAATCGCCCCCTGACAATGCTAGGTGCCAACTCTAACTCGCGGCTCAAAATGGCTGATTCTAAAAGTAAATCGATAAATTCTGTATCGAACCCGTCGCCAAGTTCTCTTTTTAAAACAATTTCCTCAACTTCATCCAGTCTTTGTTGTCTTTGCAAATCATTTGGGCCAACTTCTTTGGTTTCTACATAGTTATCACTTAATCCTAATTCTTTGACGGCAATATTAACACAGTTGTCTTTAAACACACGGTCAACAAACCAATTTTGAGAAAAAATTGTAACTGGAATGCCGTATTTGTTTTTAAGGTCATCTTCACAACCCTTACTATCTCTTGACTTAATAAGACGATTTGAGAAAAACAGGATTCTCGTAAAGCCCCGATTTAGCTTTACAATATTCGCCACATCGTTTTTGACTTTAATATCCCAATCCTCTCTACAACTTATAGCCACAGCCCATTTTTCACTACCTCGACAACCCCCATCGGCCACATACCATTTCTCTGTGATTTCATTAGCCACAGGATATGTTTCCAAATCAGTCTTTCCGTCTCCACCACCTGTTGGGCCAGTTTGTGGAATAAGATTGGGCGTTACAAAACGTAAAGCAAGACTGCGAGTCAGATTCTCAAACTGATCTTGTTTCATGTCGTTCGACAACCTGTCCATTTGGTATTGGAAGACTTCTTTTGTAAGTTCCGCCTTTCGCATCACTTTCGAATCGGAAAATTTCCAAGGACGATTATGCCTGTATAGTTCGTAAATATTCATTTTACTTCTTTACTTTTGTCTGTTATAATAAGGGGCATTCCGCATTCTATATTTTACAAGACAACTCTATGAAATGGTAATACTCACTTACTATATTGCTATATTAAAGGAAATACTTTTTGCACTTTGGTGTATGACTCACAGGTGGTATCTGTTTTATCTGCACATTCACAAGCTTGCTCCAGTTTTCCTTCGCCAGACATAACCTCCACCCACTTTCGGTTGCAGAGGAACTGCTCGGTTTTGTCGTATTGTGGCAGGTATTTCTTCAGCTCTTTTATGACGGCTTTAGAGGTACCAAAGTGGCGGGTGGTGTGCTTGTAGTGCAGTAGAAACCAGTATTCGATGGAGGGCATGGAGTCGCATAACAATACGGAGGCATTCCCTTCGTACTTCTTCTGCAATGCAGCCAACTTCTTGCATTCCGTTTCGTTCCATGTCGATACATCGGCATCAAATACACAGATGGCAATACCTTCGTCCCGAAGCACTTCCTCAATCTTTTTGTCCAACCCTGCGGCGGTCTCGGTACCGAAGAAACGGGGGCGTATCTTGACACGATAGCCACGCAGAGCCTTGAGGTGGGTGAAATACCATTGCTCCGTGATGCCGGCACCGATGATGGTGGGGATTGGGCTTCGCCTTTGTTTGAGAGATGTCTTCCTGGCCATGGTATTCTTATTTTATGTTAGGTAATGCGCCAAAGACTCCATTGCGGTAGGCTTTCTGCAAGGAGCGGATGCGGTTCAGCCCTTTGTATTCCACCAAGGAATAGAGGTCGGTATTGCCAGAGTCGTCTTTCTCGGTGAACCAGACAGAATCTTTGCGTATCAGGTCGTCCCCAACGGTATTGAGCAAGGGATCGTAGTGGGTGGTGACGAGCAACTGGGCGCGGCTCTTCTGCGAGAGGAACTGCTGGATGATGAATTCTACCAGTTCGGGGTGCAGCGATGCCTCGATTTCATCGACAAAAAGAAACGACTGCTCCTGCAAGGCTTGGAACACGGCAGACTCAATCCCGATGGTGCGCTTTGTTCCTTCGGATTGACTGCCTGCGTTTAAAGTATACTTCTCTTCTCCTCGTTCATTGATGACTGTATGTACAAATTGTGTTCTTATACTTTCAATGCTCTTGTCTTTCTTTAGCTTTTCCTTTATGTCGGACGGGGTCTTGTCGTCAGACAGCATCATGTTGATAAAATTCTGTGGCAATGTCCGCTTGACAATATCTGTTTTCACATCAGAGATATTGAAATCGGCTTGATGGATGAAGTTGAGAAGATATTGTTTCAGGTCGGAGTCTTCCACCATCTTTTTGCTTGCATAGTCAAACATCTCTGTCTGCGGCTCAATAATAGGCATTATTCCCGCGCTAAACCACTCGCGTGCCGCATCAATCTCCTTCATGGCGACATTGACTTGCTTGCGGGCGGCAAAGAACGACATGTTTGGGAGGCACTTGAGTGACAGTTCTTCCTTGGCGGCGCTGCTAATCTTGATTACGGATGGGTTAAACGTCAGTACAGACTCCCCATTAGCCCATGTGCGCTCAAAAAGTTTGGTGGGCTGATTGGAAGTGTAATAATACAACCGCTCAAGGTAGACTCGCTGTTGGTCGAGTTTTAGTTCATACCAATACTTAGTATTGCCAACATAGAACTTTAGACTGAACTCTGAGGGTTCCTTTGGGGTGACTGCATCAAGTTTGAACGGGATGGCACCAGTGCTCTCTTCTATGTCATCTGGCTTTGCGAAAATGAAATCTTGGAGGAAATCAAGCGCATAAAGCAGATTTGACTTTCCTGAAGCGTTGGCACCATAGACCATTGCAAAACGAAGCAGGCGGACTCCAGATGCTACTTCAACCACATGATAATCCTCGAAAGTGGTATCTTTTGTTGCTTCAAAACTTAGTGTCACCTCATCGCGAAATGACATAAAGTTCTTTATCTTAAGCTCTTGTATCATGTTGTATGGTTTTATTATCGTTAAATTTTATTTTGCAAATATACAATTTTTTTTCAAAATACACGAATAAATTCATTTAAAATATAATTTTATTTGCGAAATCTACAATAAAATAATAAATCTAAAACATAAAACTGACATTTTGTCATTGCATGACATGGTTCTTGGCAGAAAACAGCATTTGGCATACGATTTGTGTCAGTAAAAATAGCAGGACATTCTATCGCCTGCATAAAGCAATCGGGGTAGAACTGAACTATCAGGGAATAGGAGTCTAACGATAAACTAATAACATATTATGACAAAAGTTAAGAATGTTAATGGTTCGAGCAGGTTCCCTGCGCCAAGAGGTTACAACTCGTGGTTGGAGTACTGGGAAAAGCAGACTGGGCAACACGTATCTATTTGTGGTGCCATAGGATGCAGTAATACCGGTTTGGTCGGTGCACATGTGCAGAAAGTAAACAGTACAGACAAGTCGTGGTACATTACTCCATTATGCACCTCATGCAACAACAGAACAGACGAGTTTGATGTCTATTGGACATTGGTACCTGTCCCGAGCAATCTCTAAAATGAGGCGGGCAGCTCAACCCGTTAGAATCGAGCGGCCGAGGTGGTCCGGTCAGGTGACCACATAGTGATTAACAAATAATCGTTTCTTATAAAAAAAACGACTACAACTAAACGTGGCAGAGATGCGGAGAGCGGACAGTTTGTGTCTATTGAATATGCAAATAAGCACCCTAAAACAACTGTCGTTGAAACCATCAAAATCAAAAAGAAATGATGTTCTGCCGATAACAAGAGGAAACTGTTGCGAAACATGTTTCCTCTTGTTTATTTTCTGATTTGTAGATACTGCAAATATACGATTTTTTTTAATTGGCAAAAAAATGATTACACAAATAATTGACAAAAACATGAATGAGTGATTGGCGGACAGCAGCAATGCTGTCCGCTTTTTTTTGTTCGTCGGCCTGTGAGGATGCGTAAATGAATGTGGTTGGAAGTCCAACATGCAATAATGTAAGGCTGGCGCTTATGTGCGCTGGCCTTTTTTATTTGAATAAAAACAGGAATTTTAAGAGTGGTGCAATAAAAATGGAATGGTTTCGTTATCAGTGATGAAAATAAGAACAATAAAATAAGTAACAAAACCAAAGAGATAATAATGACAATCGCAGGTGCCGATGCAATGGTGTGAAAGGGATTACTCACGGTGATGAATAATGGTTCAGGGTTCATGGTTAATGGTTCACGGTTAAGGGTTCATGGTCTAATTTTGGTTCAAGGTTAATGATCCACTTTTGGTTCATGGTTCATGTTTCACGGACTGAGAAAATACAAGATTTGAGATAAAGAATCTCAACAGAATAACTCCACCAAGTTGGAGGAGTATTGCAAATAAGATATAAGCCATTATGGTGAAACTATTTATAAGCAGCGTACAGCGGGAGTTTGAGACGGAGCGGCGGGAGGTGGCAGCGTACATCCGGCAGGATGCGGTGATGGGGCGGTTCTTCGAGCCATTCCTGTTTGAGGAGCTGCCTGCCAAGGATGTGTCCGCTCAACAGGCGTACCTGACGGAGGTGGCGGATACGGAGGTGTATCTGGGCCTCTTCGGGGTGGACTATGGCTATGAGGATGCGGAGGGCATCTCGCCTACGGAGCGGGAATATGACTGCGCCACGGAGAATCACAAGTACAGAATCGTACTGATTAAGCGGGCGGAGGACCGGCACCCGAAGGAGAAGACGCTGATAAGGAAGGCTGAGCAGGACGTGGTGCGGAATATGTTCGGATCGCTGGAGGAACTGAAGAGCGGGGTGTATGCTGCCTTGGTGCATTATCTGGTGCTGAGGGGGTATCTCCACTATGGTCCGTTTGACGCTGCCCTGAATATGAATGCCACGATAGACGACCTTGACAAAGAGAAAATCAGGTGGTGGACCGGTATGGCAAGGGAGAAAAGGAACTTTCCGTTGACATACAGTGACGAGAATGTGCATAGGATACTGAATAGTTTGCATCTGATTTTGGATGACGGTAGGGTGACGAATGCTGCGCTCCTGCTCTTTGCGAAGGATCCGCAGAAGTGGTTCGTGTCATCAACGGTGAAGTGTGTGCAGTTTTACGGTACAAAGGTGCAGAAACCGCTGGCGAGTCAGCAGATATACGGAGGCAGCGTGTTTGAGGTTGTAGACCAGGCTGTCAGTTTTGTGATGTCGCACATCGATGCGCGAGTAGGTGAAAGGACTGCATCGGCACAGGTGGATGTGGCATATGAACTGCCGGTGCAGGCGGTAACCGAGACCATTGTGAATGCCGTGGTGCACCGCGACTACCTGAGCACGGGTAGCGTGCAGGTGATGCTGTTCAAGGACAGGTTAGAGGTGTGGAACCCAGGCAGGCTTCCGAAAGGGATGACGGTGGAGAAGCTGAATGGCGAGCACGCTTCGCTGCCCGTGAACCCGCTGTTGGCAAACCCGGTTTATCTGGCGGGATATATCGAGCAGGTGGGTACGGGTACCAACGATGTGATAGATAGGTGTGTGGAGCTGGGACTGAGGAAGCCGGAGTTTAGGCAGGATGAGGATTTTATGGTGACGCTGTGGAGACGGGATGGGTCTGGAACGGTCCAGAGTGATCCAGAGTCCCTGCCAAATAGCAAGGAGTCGGCAAGGAGTTGGCAAGGAGTTGGCAAGGAGTTAGGCGTGGATTATCGTGTACTTGAAAGGATAGGAGATTTCTGTCAGGAGGCTCGTTCTTTGTCAGAGATTGCTGAGCATCTGGGCTTAGGCGACCGTTATAAAATGAAGAAGAAGTATATAGACCCGATTTTGGGCAAATATATAGAAATGACAATTCCGGATGCTCCTAATAGTAAGTTGCAAAAGTATATTTTGACAGATGCAGGGAGAGAGCTTGGCAAAATCAAACATTGATAGAGCATAGGAACTCGGATAAGACTGGTGGGTATTATGTGAAGAAGGCTGATGTATAGGGTGGAGAAGTTTAAGATACTTCTGGCTTTAATTGACGAAAACAAACATAAGAACCAATATGCCTGACCTGAGGGCAGGTTAGAAAGACGGGCGACCGAATGGAAGCCGGTCTTTGCGCGGAGCGGAAGGCTCTAATGGCGGCTGCCATTTGTGCCTGAAGCGGGGAGGAAAAAGAATAATAAGAGAAAGGAGCAATGATTGTTTACTAAAATCGACATCAAGAAGTTTGGGCTGTATAAGGATTTTACTTGGCTTCCGGTGATGATGAAGGATTTTGGCCAAGTAAACATCATATATGGAAGAAACTACTCTGGCAAGACTACCTTGTCGAGAATATTCGACAGTATCAGTCAGGGAAAGCTCCATGATGACTATCTTGATGGGGAATTTGATTTGACGGATGATACAGGGAAGATGATTCATGCTGGCGGAGGAGTGATTACTAAAGATGCCGGACTGGATTGGCAGGTGAGGGTGTATAACACAGACTATGTGAGGAGAAATCTGGGATGGCTGAATAATGAGGAGGCTGGTGAAATAAGGTCGTTCACATTGCTGGGGAGCGGAAACGTAGAAGCACAGAAAGCCATTGATGAAATAGATGAGAAACTGGGCAACATTGAGGGAAATAAGGGTCTGCTATATGCAGATTATGTTGCAACAGAAGCTTATAAAGCCAAGAAAGCGAAACACGATGAATTGGCAGGAAATCTTGAGTGGCAGTTAAAAAACAAAGCCAATGGTGACATCAAGAAGAAAAACGACTATGTGAAGCAGGGAACCAGCTATATCGTGAATAATATCAAGAGGGATATAGATGAGTTTGTAACTGCTGAGCAGGTAACAACAGATGAAGATGGTGAGCAATTAGAGAAGCCGAGAATTGTATTCACGATTGACCACTCAGTAGAACTAACGGATAAAGTTAAGGAAAGGCTGAAAAAGACCGTTAGCGAAACGGAGAAACCTGCCATTGCTGCATTGCCGGAAAGTGAACCGCACCTGAGCGGATATGAAAAGCAGGTGGTGGATCTGGTAACGAAGAAGATTACGCTGACCAAGACACTGCAAGAGCTGGTGGAGAATGAGTTGCTACAGGATTGGGTAGATAGAGGCCGTGAAGTGAATAAGGACAGGAAATGCTGTGCTTTCTGCGGCAACCCCATCAGTGAAGAAAGGTGGGAGGAGATTAATGCTCATTTCAGCAAGGAAAGCGAGGAACTGAAAAATGGCCTAACAGAACTGAAAAGGAATCTGGAACAGGCTGCTTTGAAGCTGGATGGCTTTCTGGAGAGCAAAGGGCTGATTAAAGAAAATATATACGCGGCCTTCTTGGGAGAATACGAGAAGGTGATGGGCGGATGGAACGCTTATGTTGAGCAGTATAAAAAAGCCATAGACAAACTGATAATATTGGTAGATGAACGGCTTGCTAATATCTTTAAACCTATTGCGTGTGATTATGAGCCTTTTACACAGGAGTTGACACCTATCTTAAAGGCACTGAATGCGTTGGTGGAAAAGAACAATGAATATGGATTGCAGCTGGATAAAGCAAAGGAGGATGCTAGAACTAAACTGAGGCTGGATTACGTTCATCAGTTTTGTGTGGATATAAACTATGCAGAAGTGATGGAAAAACTGACTAATGAGGAGGATGAACTGAAGGAAATGGAGGGTGCCATCTTAATCCGAGCGTCAGAGATTGGAGATTTAAGGAAACAGCGTAAGCAAAAAGAACTGGAGAAGAAGGATGAAGGCAAGGCTGCACAGAAAGTGTCGGAACTATTGGTGAAGCACTTTGGCAACGGTAGTCTGAGTCTGGAACCAGAAACGGTGATAGGCCCCATCATAGTAGGTGATGCTGAGGAATCGGAGAAGCCGCGAACAAAGTTTGTGGTGAAGCGTGGCGGAGAGTATGCCAAGAACCTGAGTGAAGGAGAAAAAAGCCTGATTTCGTTTTGCTATTTCATCGCACAGATGGATGATGAACTGAAAGGACCTAATGCTAGCAACCTGGTTGTCTTTATAGATGACCCTATCAGCAGTCTGGACAGTAGTCACATCTTCTTTATGTATAGCCTAATTGATACGGTGATTGCTGCGCCTAAGAAATATGGGCAACTGTTTATCTCCACACATAATCTGGAGTTCTTGAAATTCCTGAAGCGGTTGAAACTGCCAGGGAATGTGAATAACAAGAGTGTGGAGCATTATGTGGTGGAGAAGCAGCGTAAGGGTGATGATGAATACAAGTGCGAAATCAAGATGATGCCCGATTACCTGAGAGATTATGTGACGGAATACAACTTCTTGTTCCAGCAGGTATATGACATTGCAAGGCCTATCAATGGGAAGAAGGAGGAGAAGTATAAGCATATTTACTCACAATACTACAATGTGGGAAATAATATGCGCAAATTCTTGGAGTGCTACCTGTTCTATAGATTCCCTGATTCGGATGAACCGACTGTTGACCATTTGGATGACCTGTTTGAAGGTAATGAACGATCGGAAGTGAACAGAGTAATCAACGAGTATTCACACCTGGCTTGGGCAGAGCGTGGACTGAAAGTGATAGACGTCCCGGAGATTGAAAAAGCGGCCAAACTCATTATGAAGGCACTAAAAGCGAAAGACCCTTCTCATTTTAAGGTGTTGTGTAAGAGCGTGAACGTGGATGAGACTGTGGATTTTAGCTAAAAAGATGCCTAAGTTTAATAAAAACGGCATTATTATTCAGAATTATGCCGTTATATGAATTAAAAGTTGTACTTTTGCAGCCGATTTTGAGTGAACACGAATCGCTCGAATCAAACGAATAAGTTATTAATATACAAATAGTTTTTAGTTATGAAGAAATCCGGTAAAAATCGAAAACCGGAGACGGACTAAAAATTTTCTGAAAAAAGTCTAGTCTCCGTGCGGAATAATGAGCCAAAGTGGCACATTATACGTGTGTACAATTAAAAAGTAAAATTTAATGAGACTAGATTATGAATCACAAGTACGACAACAGCGAGAGACTGGAAACGGTCTCTGACAAGCAGTGGCGGGAGGCTCTGGACGAGTTGACCGACTATCTGCGATGGCGCCTGAGGGGAAAGACCCAGCGCGGCGCCCACAGTGAACGAGAATTAGGCATGCCCGCCCTGGACTACTATCAGGAGGAAGCCGTGGTGAAGCTGATAGAGGGCGACTGGAAGTGGCAAGACCGCTTTAGCCTTGGCAAGCAGTTGGAACGCATTGCGGCGGACTTGATAACCAAGCAAGTGCAGAAGTGGGAGCGGGAACACCCCTTCTTGACGGAAGATGGAAGATGTAAGAGGGATGATGTGATTCCCGAACGCAAGCCGGAACTGATTGAGTACACCGACGAAATGGAACAGTACTCAGACATACTGGGCGATGACGGGCAGGAGGAGCTGGACGAAACCTATGACGTGGTGTACGGCCTGGTGGCGGACGACGAGGAACTAACCCTGTTTGTGAGTGCCATTGAGCACTGTGGCAACTTTAAGGACCTGCCTGAGCATACGAGCTGGGAAATGAAGAAGGTGTACCGGCTGATGGAGAAGCTGATGCGAAGGATTCGCAGAAGCAAGTTGGCTGAAGGAAGAGGTAAGACGGAGGATTCTGACGAAGGCAAAAAACGTATGAGGTTTATAGATAAGATATATAGGTTTGAGGCGGAGAGCAAGTCCGCTGAGGAGAACTACCGGGCATTCGGTACTACCCGCGAGGAGCATCAGAAGAAGATGTTGGAGTTTATCCGTAAAAAACTAGAAGAGAAAAAACGGTGATAAGGCCCTTCGACAAGCTCTGGGTGAAATAACGACAAGGCTCGCACGGAAACGTGCGGGCCTTTTTTTGTGTTTTTTTGCGCTGCGTGCGGAATGACGTTGCGTTTTGGCACATTGTATCGGTGTAAGGCTGAAGGACGGAAGCTGATGGCTGAGGTCTGAGGGCTGAACGAGAACAAGAAGTTAAATTTTAAAACGTAACGAATATGAAGCATTTTAGTGAAAAGGAATTTTGGTGCAGGTGTAGCCAGTGCCAGAAGGGTGACGCAGAGATGGGCATTCCGCCTGGAGGTATGATGGGCGGTGTGCCGGAGAACGTAAAGGCGCTGGTGGAGAACGTGCTGGATCCGCTGCGCGAGAAGTATGGTAAGCCAATCAAGGTGAACAGCGGGTATAGATGCCCAAAGCACAATCTGGCTGTTGGCGGAGCAACGCAGAGCCAGCATATGAAGGGCGAAGCGGCTGATATTGCACCAGCTGGCTTACAGGTTACGGCTTACGGCTTACAGGAGCTGGAGAAACTGGTGGAGATTATCAAGCAGAACGGCAAGTGGGATCAGATGATTGTTTACCCAACGTTTGTGCATGTGAGTTGGAAGCGGTTTGGGCCCAACAGGAAGCAGACGCTCCGCAAGGCGTAGACAAGTTGAGAGTTGAGAGTTTATAGAAATAGGAGGTACGGGTATGGTACAGATAGAATGGACGAGCGTGGCGCTGGCAGTGATTGGGGTGCTGAGCGGTTGGTTCACCTGGTGGTTGGACCGCCGTCGCCACCGCCAGGAGGTGGAAGGCCTGAAGGCTGACAACCGACAGAAGGATATGAACTTGAGTATGGACTATGTGAAGGAGTGGCGAACCTATATTGCTGAGCCCTTGCAGCGCGAGGTGAGCGAACTCCGTCAGGAAGTAAAGGAACTGAGGGATGCGATACAGCGGATTAACGACTGTGCTTATCGCCGTGAGTGCCCTGTGCTTGGCGGGTTGCGCCAGCACGAAGCAGACGGCGAGTAAGGAGGTGCTGAGTTTCAAGGTCCAAGATATAAAAGAGCAGGAGGCAAGGGACAGCGTAAGGCTGGAACTCCGGGATACGTTGAAGGAGGTTACTACGGTGACGGTGCAGCTAAATGAGACGGGCGATACCGTGAAGGTGAGCACCGTTACTGATAGAACCAGAGCGAGTGTTCGCGACAGGGTGAAGGGCGTTGAGGTGAAAACGGTGGTGAAGACAGATACGGTGTATATCGAACGGAGAGACTCGGTTCTAGTTGAAAGGGGACAGGTGACAGGTGATAGTTCGAGAGCGTCGCCGGTGGTATCGGCCTTTAAGTGGGTGTTTTGGATAATCGTGGCTATGGGCGCATTGATTATCGGATGGAAGGTATGTAAGGTTTTTAAGTTTTTGGTTTAACATTTTTAAAGTAAAAGGAGGTTTTTATTATGGCAAAAACTAGTGATTTTTTGAGTCAGACCAGTGGAAAGCTGAATGACCAGTTTACAACGCGCCAGACGGCGCATGGTACTATCCTGGCACGTAATGCCCGAAAGACGAGTACGCCTCGTCGAAGCGAGTTGCAGGCTCGTGGGCGCTGTCAGATGCCGAACATCGCAGCTAACTTTAAGTTGTATGACGGCAAGTTGATGCAGGCGTTCGAGGGCAAGCCGGCGGGCGTGAGTGACTTCAATGCTTTTATGCAGGCGAACTGGGGCCTGGGCCCGGTGTATATCACTCGACAGATGAGAATCGCGGGCTGTTGTGTGTTGGCGGAAAGTCGTTTCAGTCAGGGTAGTCTGGCTCCGATCGGCTATTCGGTGAATGGTGCTGGGGTGCTGGTGAGTGATTTGGCTATAGGCAGCTTGGTGATTGACGGTGAGACGAAGGTCATGGATCTGTCGGAAGCTGTCGAGACGAACAACTATGGTTGGGAGGATGGCGATCAGCTCACCTTGTTCTATGGTACTCAGTGGGAGGATGCGGACGGTATGCCGCGTGCTACGATGACGAGTCAGAAGGTGGTGCTGGACCTGATGAACGAGCAGCTATTGTGGGATGTGGTCAGTGAACAGGGATTCTGTTCGGTTCCGGTCTCAGGTAACTCGGGTAGCTATGTGTTGGGCATGGGGCTTGCACTGGCGAATGCTGGTGCTGCGTATGTTCACAGCCGTGACAAGGATGGCGGTACGAAGGTAAGCTCGCAGAAGCTGAAGGTGGTGAGTGAAATCCTGGCGACTTACCAAACGGATGCTGCGATGAAGCGAAGTGCTGACAGTTATGGTGGCATCAACACGAAGTCTGTGTATTTGAACCCAACGAGTAGTCTGGCACAGAACCAGGGTGCTGGGTTGTTGCCTTCGGGTGGTGGCAGTTCGGATACCGGTGGTTCGTCCACAGGCACTGAGACTGGCGATGATACTCCAAGTGGTGGCTCTACCATGCCGGGAGAGGGTGATTAATTTAAGGAATTAACAGCGAGGTAGTCAGGCCCGCTTCCTGCGAAGGAGGCGGGCATTTTTTGTATGGATATAGAAAACTTGTTTCTACTGCGGGTGATTATTCCCCTTTGGGCCGTTGCACTATATTACATGGCATTGTCAAATGGGTGAAATATGTTAAAAGGGGGAACCCTTAAGACCCTCTTCCAACATCCCCTGCTCGAGCTTTGCTCGCTTTCACAAAGCGGAGTGACTGAAAGAACCCCTTCTTCATAAGAAGGGGCAATTTCTTACTTTCTCTGGCGCAGAGAAAGAAGTAAAGAGACATCCACCTATCCCAAGCCCTTCCCTATATGGAAGGGATGTAGCTGAAAATCGCAGATACCTCGATTTATCAGAGTTTTAGTATCGCTCGCAAAGCCTGTGCCCTAAAGGGCGAGCGATGATTTGCTTATAGCCGACTGGCATTTTGCTGGTCGGCTTTTTTTGTTGTAAGCATTCGTTGAGGAGAGATCTCTCGACGATGCTCGGGATGACAAGAGTGGTATAAAGACATTTAAATCCACGGAGATATTATAGAATCTCTGTGGATTTTTATTTGTGCCTGCGTCGGGTAAA
>Ga0256404_1003016_pt1 | contig 35540 bp, 36 predicted proteins | sample RumenRJG_01DNA_FD_185990 | JGI IMG/M metagenome (GOLD analysis project Ga0256404, IMG submission 185990) | Bovine rumen microbial communities from Lethbridge, Alberta, Canada - RJG_01 | ecosystem: Host-associated > Mammals > Digestive system > Stomach > Rumen | place: Canada: Alberta | collected... | reverse complement strand
GCAAAGGTACGGTATTTTTTTCAACCCTGCAAACTTTTCTTGCCTTTTTTTTGACGTTATTTCTTTGTGTAGGCACACAAAAGCAAATTTTATCAAAACTTAACACTTTTCTCTGCGCAAACGATTGTTTCGTACCGATTTTTTACCTATAAGTGTCCGTTTCACACAGGTCACCCCGCAATCTCTTAATTAATTTAAATTAAAAATGTACGCGCGTATTAATATATTAGGCTTACTCCTTTGCTCGCTTTTCTATTAAGTTTTCACTGATTTATTTGCATATATCGCTCATTTATCGTATATTTGCAGCCAAAGAAACATATAATTAGATTGAATTATGGATGCATCAAATTTACATTCAACCCCATTCACACCATTCCAGATTGAAATGCTGGAACTTATTTCCAGAGTCAAATCCGAGTCGGAGATGAAAGACATTCGTCGTTTGCTTGGCCAGTATTTTGCCAAGCAGGCAGAGGATGCCATCGATCGCCTTTGGGATGAAGGCAAAATCAACGATGATATCATCGATGAATGGAAAAACGAGCACATGCGCACACCATACAAGCAATGATGAACATCGTTCTCGATACCAACTGTCTGCTGATGTCTCTTTCGCGTCGCAGCCAATATTATCCCATCTGGCGAGATTTCGTAGATGGGAAATATACGCTTTGTATTTCCAATGATATTCTGGCCGAATACGAAGAAATCCTTACCCAAAAAGTTGGGCCACAAATCGCATCCAACATCATCCAGGCCCTGCTTGACTTGCCCAACACTAAGATGGTTCAAGTATATTATCATCTTCATCTTATCACGGCTGATCCTGATGATGACAAGTTTGTAGATTGCGCCTTCAAAGCCAATGCAAAATACATTGTAACTGAAGACCATCATTATGATGTTCTCCGTAATACCCCCTTCCCTAAAATCGAGGTTGTTGATATTGACGAGTTCCTTCGTATTTTGCGATAACATACTGCGATTACGAACCTGTCGGCGTCCTATACCAGCGCTGGCTCTCTATCGTCCTGAAAATCCTAAAAGCCCCAAATGAAAATGACTAAATGACTGACCCAGTTACGACAAAGCGCCAATGAGGCCGCTGAATCGTGTCGCAAACGAGTCGGAAAAGGAAATACTTTATAAAGGCGACTGCAAAGATTTTCAAGAAATAATTTGGTCGTTTCGAAATAAACCATTACATTTGCAGCGTTGATCTATTTATTAACTTTAAATGTATACGTATGAAAAAGGAAAATTGTGTTTCCCAGAAATGCAGATTTCTGCTTTTTTTGCACAAAAAGAGCATTTTTTTATTCCAAGACTTTGCGAATAATAGAAATTTTGCTATCTTTGCACCGAATATGGCCTATGAAGTACAGTGAACTACATCGCAGATTTGTGAAAGCTGGTTGGACTTTTGACCATGCAGAAGGAAGCCATTACTTCTATATAAAAGATGGCATCATGACAGAGCCTATACCATATCATGGATCACATGAGATAGGAAAAGGCTTGGCCACTAAACTGATTAGGAAATACAATGTATAGCATATGAAAAAGATAGTAATGATGGTAGAGCGCTCAAAGGACTTCTTTGATGCATACTCAGACAATTGTGACGGAATATATGCCGCAGGGAACAGTATAGACGAGGTTAAGGCTGATGCAGAAAAGGCTATAGCACTTATTAAGCAGAACCTTCCCGAGAGCCAATGGCCTGATGAGATAAAAGGCGATTATGAGATAGAGTGGAAGTTCGATGTGGCGAGTTTCCTGGAGTATTATTCCAGTTTCATGTCATTGGCAGGTATGGAGAAGATGACAGGCATTAATCAGAAACAGCTTTCCAACTATTTGAATCATCGTGCCGTACCCAGAAAAAAGCAAACAGAGAGAATACGGGAAGGCATACACAAATTTGCTCATGAATTGCTGAGTATCACATTGTGACACTTGTCCAAAGACGAATTTAAGAGCATCGAAAAAGGGAGCCTGCACGTTGAGCAAGCTCCCTTTGATGTTAGTATCCGATGCAAGATACGGTTCCCATCGCTGTCAGAATCGCCGTCGCAATCGATGCGATAATCTGCACAATCCACTTAAAAGTCTCTTTCTTCGTCATAATCGGTTAATAGTTTTAATGGTGAATAGAATGGGGGAGGGCCGGAGCCCTCGCCCCTAGAGGTTAATCGCTTTCTCGGTATTAATCCTGATCAAGCCCATCATCCCCGCCACCGGGATTCTGCGGATCCCCGCCCGCGGTCTCTGAGCTTGTCGAAGAGCCGCCACCCTGCGTGTTGCCACCACCCGCGGTCTCTGAGCCTGTCGAAGAGTCGCCCTCAGGATCCTCTACGGTGCCTGCGTCAGCAGAGGTCACACGCTTCACGATCTCACCGTTACGGTCATAGCAGGTGATCTGGATGGCAGTGGCGGCCAGCTCATCCTTCAGGTCCTGCGTCGGGGTGAAGATGATGCGGCGACTGGAGATCAGACCCGTCTTCACGTCCTCGACCTTCTCGACCGACTTGGCGCGCAGTCCGAAGCGCATCGTACCCAGTCCGGGCAGAGCTACACTGTGACCTTCGGTCGCCCACGCCTTGATCACCTCACCGGCTGCATCCCAGCAGGCCTTCATCACACCCTGACTCACGCCTGAGCGCAGAGCCGCCTCGCGGATTACCTTCGCCTGACTCAGTGCGATGTAGAGCTCGGGGCTCATCACATAGCGATACACGCCAGGATCGTTCTCGTCCTTACTGAACTTAATCTTTCGTTCAACTGCTTTTACTTTCAATGCCATAAATTCAAAAATTTTAAGGTTGTAAAATAATTTCCCTCTCCTTAAAACCTTTTCCTTGATTCGTGCTTTTCGCTGCTATACTAGGGAACACTTTCTCGTGCACTAAGAAAAATTTGTCCGATAGTTATGCCGCAATTTTCGCTGCTCGATGTCATTCTTGCAACTATGTTGCAAAGGTACAAATAATTCCTGAATTGTGCAAGTTTTTTCGCAATTATTTTTGTCTCCAGAGCGATTTTATTACGGGGTGGGAGTTATTACACTTATAACTTATTCACTTTGGACATTTATATTTCCAAATTTCAAAGTTATAGATATAGAGAATTATTATATATTATAATATATAATAATTTAATAATATAATATTTACTCCTTTATCTTAGTACGATATCTACTTTCAAAAACCTAAATGTCCAAAGTGAATAAGTTATAACTCGAATAACCTACTATTAGGGGAATCAACCTGACGATTCTATTCCCCAATAGAATAAGTTGGCAAAAAGTTTGGAAGTTACCGAAAAACTTCTTATCTTTGCAGCGTCAGAACATCAGTTTTGGCTATCCGGGTAGAATCCCGCGAGAGGCAGGACTTAATTGACACCGCTTCGGAGCAAGACATCACCGACACTACTCCATTTTGAAACCATCCTGCGAAGGGTGGTTTTTATTGTTCATATGCCTTTCTGAAAAATGCAAACTCATATACCGTTTTCAGATCATATACCCGAAATACGTCTTTCTTTGCAAGAATGAAATGTCACCCGTATTTATGTATTCATTAGGTTTAACTGTTGTGTGCAAAGATACAACTTTTTCCTGAATTAAACATCTTTTTCTCTTTTTTTGCAAAGAAAAAATGAAGAAAGTGCATGACAATCAGATTTTATTTGTAATTTTGCATCGTTCATACCCACGCTTTTGGGCGAATGGGTGAGGACAGCGACATATTAAGAAGCGTCATTGATGCTTTGTTTTTGGCTATCTGAAACTTCCACAATACAGATTGACCAGTCAAGAGCAATAGCGGAGGTGAATGCTACGGGTGTAGTATATACTCCCGGAGTGTGCAGAGGGCTATCTATGCCCTCACGCACACTTTTCGGGGTGCAATATATACTGACCGGCGTGGGTATTCAGACTCTGTTCGTTCACTGGTTGGGCTGTGGAAGGCCTCAGATAGCGGGACGAGCAGGTGAGGATACCCCGCTTTTTTGTATGCCGTCATTAGTAACTAAGAACCCTCTGACACACGGGTATCTGTCAGAATAATACGTTGCTGACAGATGCCAGATCATAAGTCAGTTGATTTATTTGGAGAAAGACCTGCAAAAAGGATTCTCGCCAAGCCCTTCGTGAAATGGGCTGGCGGCAAAGGTAATCTGCTAACTATATTGGAATCTCAGTTGCCTGCCGACTTTGATTCCCAAACAAAAGTCACCTACATTGAACCATTTGTTGGTGGTGGTGCCATGCTATTTCACATGCTGACAACACATCCGAATATTCGGCGTATTGTCATTAACGACATCAACAAGGATCTTATCAGATGTTATCAGTTAGTGAAAGAGAATCCCCAGGCACTGATAGAACTTTTGAAACCTTTTGAGCAGAGGTACTACGAATTGAATGAGGATGAGAGGAGGCTATATTTCTACGAGGTGCGCAATGAGTACAATAATGCGGAACTATCCGAAGACCAGAGAGCAGCCTGCTTTATTTTCTTGAACCATACATGCTTCAATGGCTTGTATCGTGAGAATGCAAGTGGCGGTTTTAATGTACCGTTTGGACGCTACAAAAAGCCGAAAATTAGCAATGAAGATGTTATCATGGCAGACCACAAGGTTCTTTCGAAAGTAGAAATTATTTGTGGTGATTACAAAAATATACTAACGCATTTAGGCAAGGGGTATAACTTCATCTATTTAGATCCGCCTTACAGACCTTTGATTGGCTCCAGCAACTTCAATCAGTATTCCAAGAGTGGTTTCGGAGATCCTGAACAAGTAGAGCTGAAAGTATTTTGTGACAAGCTAACAGGCAGAGGTTGCCACCTGATGCTGAGTAACTCTGATAGCACCAACGAAGACGGGACTTCTTATTTCGAGACCCTCTATAACGGTTACACCTTCAGCAAGTTGTTAGCCCAACGCAGCATCAGTGCCGATGCAAATAAACGCAAGAAGCAGCCTGAAGTGCTGATTACGAACTATTAATTTGGATGCCTATGTTGAATAAGAGAAAATACAAGCCAATATATAGGACACATAAGGATTCCATTGATCAGGATTTCTATGTTCCCTGTTTCTCCGAAAGCATAAGGTTAGATAGAGCAGCTGGATATTTCTCCCTCCACTCATTGACATTGTCTATTGATGGCCTTATTCGTTTTATACGCAAAGGTGGGCAAATCAATCTAATATGTAGTCCAGACCTTTCTCAAGCAGATGCTGAACTTATAGATGCATGTGTGAGCCTTGATAAGGAGCATGTTACGAAATCACTAATAGAGTCAATAACTGGTGCCATTCTTTCTGATGAGGAACTAGCCCAACTTGATGTTGTTTGCAACATGTTGACGGAAGGGAAATTGACTATAAAGATAGCCTATCAACCACTTGGAATCTTCCATGAGAAATTTGGTATATTCGTTGATGAGGAAGATAATAAAGTCTACTTCAATGGCTCGTTAAACGAGACAAAAAGAGCCTTTAAGTTTAACCAAGAGAGTATTCAGGTAAACTTTTCCTGGTTAAGTGAATATACCGCGACATTCATTGAAGGAGAAGAACGTTATTTTAATCAGTTATGGAACAACCAAGACGAGTCCGTTCAGGTTATAGACTTCCCCACAGCAGTTGAAAAGGAGTTGTTAAACTGCTACAAAAGAAGTGACACCCTTGAAATGGCAATTGATAACTATATCTCTAGTCATATAACAAAGGGAAAGAAGACGCTTTATTCTTATCAAGAAGAAGCCATAAAGCAGTTTTGCGAGAACGGCTACCAACATTTCTACGAAATGGCTACAGGTACAGGTAAGACCTTCACATCCGTCAAGACTATTCAGACTTTAGAAAAAAAGTGTGAAGAGAACTTGTTCGTGGTCGTCTGCGTTCCCCAAGTAGATCTACAGACTCAATGGGCCAATGCTTTACAAGAGGAAGGATACGACAAGGTCTATCTGTTTGGTGGGAATGGGAAATCGTTTGATCAGACTATAGCAGAAGCTACTATTGACTATTTCTCAGATGATAGAAACGTTATCTGTGTCGCTGTTTATGACACGTTCTTTTCAAAGGTATATCCCAAGATTAATCGCATTTCGTCACTATTTCTGATAGTTGATGAGGCTCATAACTTAACAAAGGGTAACCTATCAGCATTAGTTAAGCTTAACCCCAAATATAAGTTGGGGCTCAGTGCAACCATACAGCGCTTCAGCGAAAGTGAATCAGAAGCAATTGCAAGGTTTTTTACCCCTGGTGATACTTTCTATTACGGCATAGAAGATGCCATCAACAACGACTTCCTTTCGAAATATGAATACCATCCTATATTTGTTCGCTTGAACGAAGATGAGAATGAGAAGTTTTTATTTAAGAGTATGCTCCTAGCCCAAGAGATGAACAAGAAAGAACCCGATCAAGAGGTGATAGACAAATTGCGTCGAGAGAGGAGCTTGATCTTAAAACAGGCTTCAAACAAACTGGTGAAGCTGAGAGAACTAACTGATAATGGATATAATTTCGTCAACTCTGTGGTGTACTGTGGTCAGGGTAAAGACGGCGAAGGTGAGTCTATCATTGACTCTGTAACTAGAGTCCTATATGACAAAGGGTTGGTAGTGTCACAGTTTACCAGTCATACACTCGACAGAAAAAAAGTACTGTATGAATTTGAACATGGTTTTTTTGATACACTTGCGGCAATAAAATGCTTCGATGAAGGTGTAGATGTACCAAAACTGGATAAGATATATATCATGGCCAGCGATAGTGCACTCAGGCAAACCGTTCAGCGACGAGGACGTGTTCTTCGTAAATGCAAGGAGAGTGGGAAAACCATAGCATACATTTTTGATATGGTAGTACTTCCTGCAGTGGAAGCAGGAACCTATGGCTGCGAGGGATTGCTCAAGATTGAACTATCGAGAGCAAGAGAATATAACAGGCTCGCCTTGAACAAAGACGAAAATGAAGCCAGATTTTGTGAGATAGAAAACGATTACCACATAACAATTGAAAACGTAACAGATTATGAATCAGAACCCGATTGAAGATGTCTTAGATGAACTTCAGTTTACTGAGGTTCAGAAAGAAGGATTTTGGAAGTTCCTGAACTACGCAAAGACTTGTCAGGAAACTGGTAACAATAAGCAGTTGAAATCACAACTTGAAGAAGTCGTGAGAGAGATTGTTTCTAAATCATAGCGTCATGAAGATCAATTACATCAAATACCACAACTACCGTTGCTTCAAAGACGTAACCGTGCGTTTTGACACAACAGACCAGAAAAATATTTCGTTAGTATTGGGAGTCAATGGCTCAGGAAAGACGGAAATGCTGTTTTCTTTCCAGTGGGTACTGTATGGTTTCAACTTCGGAAGCATGCGTGAAAAGGAAGAAACTCCTTATTCTCTAAATTCAACTCTCCATCATCGGCTTGAAGCAGATCGTCATGCAAATTCTGTGGATTGTTGGGTTGAGTTGTCATTCAACTACAAGGATATTGAGTATTATATAAAGCGCACAGAAACATTCATGCGTCTTAATGATAAAATATCCTCTAATGTCAAGGTGGAATTAAGCCATACGGAATCTAATGGAGAACGTACAATTCCTGAAACAAACATAGAATATGTTGAAGATTTACTATCAAGAATAATTCCTAAATCCATATTGGAAGGTATTACGTTCGATGGTGAACGTATGAAGAAATTGAATACTAAAGAAGAATCAAAAGAAACTATCAAGAATGTAATTTCCCTTGTTACAAATGAGAAATTGTTTGAGTTATGTACTACTGAGATAAAAGATCTCAAGGGAGACATTCGAAAAGAAAAAGTACGCATCAACAAAAACTCTGGAAATGCTACTGCGGAAGAATTGGAAAAGGAAATCGAGGAACTCGAAGAAACGATAGAAGATAACGAGATTGAACTCAAAGCAATCTCCAAAAATCAAGAATTAGTAGAAGGAAAACTAGAAGAAATTTCCTCGAAATTATCTCAACTGGACAATGCTCGCAAACTTGAACAGAAGCGCAAGGGGCTTGAAAAAGACTTGGCAACTGCGAAGAAACACTTTGAGCAAAATACGGATCTGTTCTATAAGCGACTTGTAGATGGATATGCGCTTGCAACAGATAAATTGGTAGAAGATGTTAAGTCATCGATTGAGAATGTTGACGTCCCGTCAGGACTAACGGTTGAAGCAGTCAAAAGTATTTTAAAACGGCCTAAATGTATATGCGGTCGAGATATGACTGACGATGTGGTTAAGCACCTGACAGAGATGATTATGGCACTTCCTCCTGATAATATTAGCAGCACACTCCTTTATATGTCAAATCAGTTTGAAGGTGAGAAAAAGAGAGCCAAAAAGATACTTAAAGAGAGTTATCAAGCAATGAAAGAAAGTGAGGAAGAAGTCGCACAATTGAAAATACAGTTATCAGAAATATCCTCTTCATTGGTGACTAACGTTTCAGAAACGATAAGGGAACTTGAAACTGAGAGAATAAAACAGCATGAATTGCAAGTACGTCTTACTGTAAACGAGGAAAAATGTAATGGTAAAATTGAAAGGGCGAACAAACGCTTAAAGGAAGCCCAAAAAGAGCTGGAAGATGCATCTGGTAACCAAGGTCAGCTAAAGACATTGAATGCACAACAGGACGTCTTAGAACTTTTTATGGCTGCAATAACTAAAATTGGTGAAAGAAATAGTGAGTTGTCACTAGAAAGTATCAATAGCTATCTTACCAACGCTTATAACTTGCTTAGTGAAGACACAGGTAGAGATATCTATCTTTGTCAATATAGCAAAAAAGATAAATATAGACTTGTCACGTTTGTTAAGAGTAAGTATGATGAAATTCGTGTTTCATGGATAAACAGTGGACGCATGAAGACATTAGAAGATGAAGGACTTAGCGAAAGTGAGATACATGAGCGAATAGTTCTTGATGTTGGAGAGGGAAAGTCTACTGGACAGAGTAAAGTTAATTCTCTTGCCTTTGCCAAAGCTGTTCTTGACTATTCTAATGAGGACCGGACCACAGATAAGTTAAGAGTATCTCATGACTATCCATTCCTTATTGATTCGCCATTTACTGAGTTAAGTGGCGAGAATCCTGCTAATGTAGCTAAAAACATGCATTCATTTGCTAATCAAATAATTCTTATGGCAGATGAAATTAGTTATGGAGGTGTAAAGAACTGGATAGCTCCTTTTGTATGTTCAAAGATAGAACTACTTAAAAACAAAGAAGAAGGTATAACTTATATAAAATAGCAACTATGCCAATAAATATTGATAATACATATCGTATAAATCGAAATATTGACCAAGAGGAACAAATGCGCTATCTTTGGAGAGACCTGAAGGTCTTTAATTCTTATGGTCAAATATTAACTATTTCAGCATTAATCGGCTATGTAAATGATGCATATGTTCCTTTTACCAATTCGGCCGAACCAGTGCAGATTATTAATTTCGAGGACCGGGAAAAGGAGATTATGAACTTCCTGGCTTATCTAAAAGAAGGTAATCAGTCCATTTTACGGGAAAGGCCCAAAGAGGATCCTGACAAGAATAAGATGTACCAAGCATTCGAGTTTTATGCTAATGGTGGATTTCCTATTTTGTGTAAGAAATTAGGGGTGGACTTCGCTGACAAGAGCAAAAATGACAGATATACAATACTGCATAATTATTACAACATGTTGGTTTCAAACGATTTAATGGACGTGTAACTGTTATGAAGAAATTACTTCCCCAGGCAAATACGCTTGCTACTGTCATCAGGACATTCAAATTCATTGCAAATACAATGAATTGTACTCTGAATGATATTGCCGACTTTAACAAATTTGAGGTTCGGCAGGCAGCCTACTATTCGAACGCATGTTTTTTTCTTGATATTATAGACGAGAATCTCAAATTGACATCTTTAGGTGAGGATATTATGCAGGATCCTAAGCGAGCAAAAGTCAGAATATATGAGCAAATTATAAAGAACGAACTAATTGGGCAGCTTTTCGCTAAGACAGCACTATATCCTAGAAGAACAGCTATAAAAGAAGGAAAGGAACTTATACGGGGCCTTTATCCTGAATATGGAGAGGCTGTTATAGACCGTCGTACCAAATGTATAATAGGATGGTGTGAAGAAATTATTGACTATATGAAGACACGGAAAACTGTCTAATGGATGATATAAAGAGAATCTATTCGCTGTTATCGCATAGTAATGGTCTTAAGATACGAGCTATTTCCCAAGAACTCGAATTAGACAAATACTATGTGGCAGAGATTATGTTCTCTTCACAGAATATTCCATATTGGTATCAGGATGACAATTCATTGTGGTATGCAAAAGAAGGTGCTCTTCAAATTGAAGAACCGGAAGAGGAAAATGATGAATTAATAGCTCCAGTAGAAATACCTCAAAGATTCAACGTCAATAGGTTCCTAGAGGAAAATTTAAGCGATTCTCTGCGTTTTTATTTAAGTCAGATTTCCAAATATCGCATTTATTCAAATGATGAAATGATGGAATTATTCAAACGATATCGAAATGGGGATCAAAAAGCGTTTGACTTGATAATAAAAAGCCAGCAAAGACTCGTGGCAAATATTGCCCTTCTATATTGTAGGAAAGGAGCCCCTCTCGAAGATATTATACAAGAAGGGAATGTAGGTCTTGTTAAGGCAGCTGAACGTTTTGATTACACACAGTATCGTAGTTTTTCAAATTATGCAAAATCGTGGATACTGCAATCTATATCATCGTCAATGGCATCAATGCCATATATTGTAAGATTACCTTTGAACCAATTATACTTATACCGTAAGGTGAGAAAATTTAAAGAAAAGTTCGAGCAGAAACATGGCTATATTCCTTCTATAAACGATATTGAAATTGATGAAGAACTTGATACAGAGAGAATCAAATTTTTGGATGGCCTCCCTTACAATCTTAGTTCTTTAACTTGTCTGTTCCGTGATTTGGACATCAAGGAGAGTGAAACAAATACTATTGAGGATTATATTAATACAAACTATGCCAAAATAACCATCAAGAATCTTTTAAAACGTCTAGGTAAAAGGGAACGGCTAATAATACAGAGTTTTTATGGTATTAATACAAAAGAAGAAACTTTATCAACTATCGGAGATTATTTCGGCCTTACTCGTGAAAGGGCAAGACAAATTAAAGAGAAGACAATCAAACATCTTAGGGATATTTTTTATAAACGGAATAGTGATGTTGGCGATTTGAACTCTATGTCACAAGAAGATGAAGAGCCAGAAGAAAATCAAAGCATACAGAGAGAACAAATACATATAAAAGAAAAGAATGAACCAGAAGTGTTTCTGTATGATGATCAAGAAATTGATGGTTTCAAAGTCGGTGATGTAATATTTTATAACGGGAATTGTTGTACAATTATAAAAATAGAAAATAAAGGAAAAGTACGAAGATTATATATAGAATATGCGAATAGTGTTTTAGATGTTGTGTCTTATGATAAAAGCAAGTGTAGAAAATCCTCTCTTTCTCCTAAATCAAATCAGAAATATCATTACACAGAGAAAGGACATCAAAAGTATGAGTTGTCCACTCTATTGGATTCCTTATTAGAAGATGATGTTATTACTAAGAGACAACTCCATCAATGTCACAAAAAAAAGTTGAGAACTATAGGTGATGTCAAAAGAATAATAGAAAAATATCAGCTCAATCCATATTCTACTCGCTTCACTAAATATACGCTTGACATGTGGTTTACTATCGTTGGCCTTTTAAACAAATCATAGAAGGATTAATGGCTACTATCACTCCTTTCTACCGCTCTGCCAACAAAGACTTCACTCTAGTAAATGGTGATTGTGTGTCGGTACTTGAAGCATTTGATTTCAAGTTCGACATGATATTTGCTGACCCTCCATACTTTCTGAGTAATGGCGGCATCAGCGTTAGTAGCGGCAAGGTGGTTTGTGTGGATAAGGGAGAATGGGACAAGGCTCCTTCAGCTGAATACATTGATGAGTTTAATCGCCGGTGGCTTTCGGCTTGCAAGGATAAGCTGAAAGACAATGGTACCATTTGGATTAGTGGCACCCACCATAATATCTTCTCTGTAGCGGACCAGTTGTCTGAATTGGGTTTCAAGATTCTGAATGTGGTAACGTGGAATAAGACAGATCCACCAGACAACGTCTCTCATCGTGTATTCAAGCACTCTGCTGAGTATATCATTTGGGCTAAGAAATCGAAGCGAGCTCAGCATCGCTATAACTACGAATTGATGCGTCAATTGAACGATGGCAAACAGATGACGGATGTGTGGCGTATGCCGGCAGTGGCGAAATGGGAGAAGTCATGTGGCAAGCATCCTACTCAGAAACCTTTGAGTTTGCTGGCTCGAATCATTATGGCATCTACTAAAGAGGATGATTGGGTACTAGACCCATTTAATGGTAGTGGTACTACTGGGGTTGCAGCATCATTACTTGGCAGAAAGTTTCTGGGTATAGATATGGAGAAATCTTACCTAGAACTGGCATCAATGCGTCGAGAGGAATTGGAAAATGAGGAGGTTAGACAGGCCTATAAGGAGATGGTGCTAGTGGACTTTAATGGTGCCATCCAAGCAGAAAAGCCACATCATGTACTCGTTGGTAGGATCGGTTCTGAAGAACAATGGGAATGGTTCGAGAAGTCTCATACCTACACATTGCCCATCAGCAAGATTCTTTCTATGCCGAAACTGCTTGGTGCAGAATATGTGTTGGCATTTCTTGGGAAAGATTCGAAAAGGGCACAGTTATGCAGAATATCGTCAGTAAAGCCCCAAGTGAAGACTCGTGAGCAAGTGACGGAGATGGCTTCGCATACTTCAGACTACAAACCGACACGTGACAGAACCTACTGGCTTATCCATCTAGAAAAGCCTTTGGACGAACTGAAAGGGAAGGTGTTCAATAAATCGCTTTTACTCAATATGCAAGAACAGCGCGGAGCCTATTGGATTAAGAAATACGAAGAGGCCATCAAGGCGTTTAAGTGAATATGACCTCTCTATAAGAATGTGAGTATTTAAGAAAAATAGAATAATAGTTGCAATTTTCAGAATAAGTTTGTATCTTTGCAGCCAACTATAATGATATATAAACGATGTTGACGCCATATAAGATAAATGCCTATTGCGAGGAATTCAAGCCAGAGTGGTCTTGCACAATGCCTGTAGGTTGTCCGCCTGAGGACGTTTTAGTTCCCAGCGAGCATCCGTTTTTCCGCTTGGCTAGTCAAATAGATTCTTATACGGCAGATGATTTCAAATCTTACGCTGAGGCAGATCCTCAACGAAATTGGGGAGAAAAGCTTCCATTGGCAGTGGGACTGTCACTCATTGATAATGAGTCCAAAGCTCGTAAAAATTTGAAACTCCCAATGTTCCGCCAGTTCAAGGGTGTTATAGCACTTACACTGAATCCGACTGACGGTGTGGTGAAACAAACTGGCGTACATCTTTCCCACTACACTTGGTGGAGGACAAAATCGTTCCAAATGTCAAACTTAAAAATGCTGCAGTTATGAGACCTCTAACACTGATTAATACGCTTGAATATTATGATGTACCACAGATACTGGTGGCAGCTGATGCAACAGGAACCAACTATCTCTGCACCTTGTATAAGAATGATGCAGAGAAAGGGTATCTCTATCTGGGAGTGCAGATTTCTGAGCCTCGGTTGATGGCATTTGTAGGTGGTCAGCTTGATCTTCGTGATGCATACGTTCATCCTGAAGTTGAGAATGCTTTGTATGTTGTTACTGCCAAGAAGGAGGTGCTGACAGCAACGACAATTTTGCAACCACAAGACCTCGCCGAGGATATGCTGCCCGAAGCAGGATATTTCTATGACGCATCTGACCTGACTGACGAGACTGAGCCCCAGACTGATACTTATCAGTTGGAAGTGCCGGTTCACGACCGTATTACTTTCTCAACTCTTATCAGTCGAATGGGGTGGCGCGCATTATCTTTAAAAACAAAAGCTGCGATTTTTTAACCCAGAACACCAACTTTGAATCCTCAATAGTTAAATAAGATCAAAAATGGATCCTCGTAGATCGGCCGGTCACATTGTGATCGGCTTTTTTCGTATCTTTGCAACCATGATAAAAACCCAAGAGAAACTGACGCATAAAGAAGCGGTAAAGAAAGCACTGGAAATGCTAGGCGGGAAAGCTCTGTTAAAACAGATTTATCCTGTCGCCATCAAGTTAATTGGCAAGAACACGAACTCTGTGGACATCAAGGCTACGATACGACGTGTACTGAATTCAAATCCTCTTGATTTTAAGGCGACACCCGGAATGAAAGGTAGTTGGGAATTGATTTCTTTTCAAGAAGAGATTGCCATTAGAGATTGTCGCATTGTAGAGTTAACGACACTGTTATCTGCAAAGGATGAGATGATCTCGGAACTGAAACAGCAAGAGACAGTAGACCATTTTGTCGGTCGAATAGTAGATGCTTCCAAGACAATATTTGCCACCAAGCGTAATGATGCCAGACCCGTACAACAGGTACTGGTGGTGATGAATCGTCCTGAACAGCAGAACCTGATGGAATGGATTCTTTGGAAGCCTACGAATGTAGTTAATAAGACAATCACGAAGAAGATTATTCAGAAAACTATCAATAAAGGCAATACTTATGTTGACCATCAAACGGTCATTCCAAGCATTGGCAACTATCAACCTCAGATAACAAATCAGAACTTTGAAGTACCAATGCCTCCTTTAGTAAACCAGCAGGAACAAGAATTATTAGAAGATGAGTAAAGAAAACGATAATAAGAGAAAACTATATGGCCAATATGCCTGGATAATAAATTATCAGCCTAAGATAGAGCATCAGCATTTCCACATGGGCGATAAATCGAGTGTGGATGAAGCAGATGTTAAGTCTGATAAACAGACAGAATATGCAGAGGTGATAGAAGATGTTGCTGGAAGTGAAAACCAAAAGCTAAAACTTGTCATTCCCGAAAGTGAGGTGGCGAAGAGTTTCAGATTTCAAACTGATTTCGTCAAGAATAAAGTTGCAGATGTCATTCGCGATTTCTACAAAGGCTCCTACGCCAACCTTGCCTTGATCGAGATTACCTTGTACGATCATAAACAGCTCGTAAAGCGTAATTATCATAAGGCATTTGTTAAGGCTCTCGTTGCTTGGAATCTTATTGAGGTGGCAGACGAAGAGGAACTCAAAAAGATAGTGAGTGCTGTTACCGACAAACATAACCGCATGCCAAAAGAGGGCTATCAGAAATGGGATAACAACTTTGCCGATGACAAATCCTTTTGTGAAAAAATAGGTAGAGAATTAGGAGATTCGATGCCTTATAACGGATAAACGGGTAGTTCAGCTTCTCGTTTATCTCGTTGCAAAATCTCTTTCTTTCTCTTTCTTTCTCGTTGCTCTCGTTATCGCCTGATAATGAGGGCTTTTCGTATATATTATTCCTTTATTATATAGAAAAAGCATCGTAACTTTGTCGTGCCGAAAGGGAAAAATCTTACCCTCGAAGGTACGCTCTTTGACATGCTGACACAACTTACACTTCGATAATTCTTGTACTCATAATTTTTTTGATTTTGTGAGAGAGGGAGGTTGTTGCATTTTTTGCAAGTACCACTCAACTCTGGTTTAATACTGACATTTGGCGGTCAGCGGACTGCTGGAACCTGCCCTGCTGCGACAGCACGGCAGTTTTCTCTTACACGTACACGCACACGTATGTATGCGTACATTATTTAAAATTAAAAAGAATATGAAACAGGAAATACAAAATAAGGATTTGATGCATCGTGTCGTGCGCCATTTGTTGGTGACGGACGATGACGTGATGACGGAGGCGGAGCGCATCGTGGGGCACACCCTGCAGCGCGAGAACCTCGGTGACAACGGGTGCCTGACGGTGACGGAGATTGCCAAGGAGCTGGATATGGAAGCCAGAGACCTGAACAGTTTCCTGCGTGACGCGGGTATCCAGAAATGGAAGCAAGGTCAGTACAGGCTCACCCCTCAGTATGAGGGCAGAGGACTGACGCACGACCGGCTTTTCATCTACTATTCGAAGGACGGGAAGAAGAAACATCAGACCTATCTCGTCTGGACTCCAAAAGGTCTGGAATTCATAAGGAAATTGATTAAAGGATAAGGGTAAAAAGCAAAAAATAAAAGAATATGAAAAAGAATCAGAAGAAATCGAATTTGGGTCGGCTGGTGCTGACGTGTACTGACTTGAAGGACCTGCAGCGACAAGTGCAGGACGACACAGAACTGCTGGGTAAGAAGATATCTGGACTGATAGACCAGAACTGCAACTGGCACAGTCCCTATGATCAGGAGGTGCTGACTAATGTCTTGACTACCATCCTGGCATGTGTCACAGAACTGGCCGAACGCGATGCTATCCCCATGCGGGATGCCGTTGTGGAAAAATACGACGCATGGCTGGAACTTTACAGAAGCAAGAATAAGTAAGGAAGAAGACAAAGGACAAGGAAACAAAATTTAAACAGGTAAAAAAGTATGGAAAAGACTGTTAGGATTTTGGAGCAGTCGGCACTTTCTACACGAAAGTACATCGACAAGAAAAGTGGTCAGGAAAAGGTGATGAATGCTGTTACCTTCAAGCTGACTGATGGCATTGACACGTTTTTGGGCGAGGTGACAGGTGAACGCGCAGTGAACTGTCCGACGTACGACAAGAACTACTTCTACAGGGTGCAGTGCTCGATGGTTGTGAGAGACTGGATGTCTCAGCAGACTGGAGAACAGATGCAGGCTACGACGATCTATCTTGATAAGATTTCAATGGCATGACGTTAGAATATCTTGAGATTATGGAAGATATGAAGAAGCAGGAGAAAGAGGTGCAAGGCACCTCTTCTCCACGCAGGAAGCTGCAGAAGTCGTTTAAGTCGAACACCCGCATCTATGATGACGGTTCGATAGAGGTGGACCCGCAGGCTCAGGGCGAGCCCTCACAGAAGGAGGTGAAGAAGGTGGGCAAGTCGAAGCGGTATGTCACCTCTGGCAAGAATCCGCTGACGTGTGTCGAACTGAAGTGTCCTGGCGACGTGCCCGACAAGGCGGCCTACTTCCACAAGGAGCTGGCCAAGCTGACGAAGGACATCCAGATCAGCGAGCCGCAACTGCCGGAAGGGGAGTTCCTGATGGATGAGCCGAATGTCAAGGTGAAGTTCTCGGCAAAGGACGGCAAGGTCTGCGCCTGGCTCACCTTCGAGGCCAAAGGATTGATAGACGTAAGGAAAGAGCTTTACAATCTAACAAGTAAGATCGACAAATGTTTTGTTATCAACGAAGCTTCGGTTTGCCAACTGAGGTAGTAACTCTGGAACAGTTTCGGGCGCTCATTTCGGCGCCTGAAACTATTAAAAAGGTGAAGGAGGCCCGTGAGGCGCTGGCTCGTGGCGACAAGAAGACCTACGATGCCAAGAAGAAGGGGCTACCCTTGGCTATCTTCATCGGCACCTTCGAGGAGTCGGTAAAGGAGATTGAGAACAAGAAGACTGGCGAGAAGAAGCTGGTGGCGGGCTGCTGGCGACTGCAGAAGCATTGCCGCCTGAACGGACTCTGCGTGATAGACTTTGATCACATCGAGGGCGATCCTCGTGAGGTCTGGGCTGCTGCTTACGCCAAACTCTCGGATGAAGACAGGTCGAGGATTCTCTTTGTGTTCGTAACGCCGTCGGGGCAGGGTCTGAAGGTGGTTTTTATCGCTGATGCAGCGGTTGGCAACCTGATAGACAACCAGATCGTCTTTTCACAAAAGCTGGGGTTGAACCCTGACGAGGCCTGCAAGGATGCCAGCCGGGGAGCATTCCTGACGACGCGTGATGATGTGATTTTTATTGACAAAGAAAGACTGTTTAATTATGAAAGCGAAGATTTTGGTAAGAAGTATGATGATGAGTATCATGCTGGTCATAGCCAGTCTACTTTATCTTCTGGCACGGATCAACGCGGCTTTATAAATAAAGACACGGCTTTAAGTACTGATAAAAACAGTGTCTCTCAGAATGAGAGCCGTGTGGATCCGTGCCAAGAGAATTACAACGGTGTGCCGTATCTGACGATTATCGAGGCTTGGAGCAAGCAGCGATTCAGCGGCGACCATGTGTCAAGGCATGAGGCCAGCGTGGTGCTGGCTCGTGACCTGTATATCATGACTGACCGCGACAAACAGGCGACTCTGGCTTTGCTGATGGCTCAGAAGTGGGTACAGGAGATTGTCGAGGAGCGACAGGAGGACGTGGAGCGTACCGTGAATAATGCGGCAGACTATGTGGCGGCACAGGAGAACGAGAACGCCAAGAAGGGGAAACCGTGGTTGCCGAAGATCTCGAAGGAGATGAAGGCTGCGCTGGAGGCTTCGGGAGCCGTTGAGGCATCGGAACCTCAGACTTCAGCCCTCACACCTCAGACCTCTGATGACAACGACGTTTACGCGGTACTTCCACTGGATGCTTGGGCTGAGGAACTGCAGGAGATGGCAGCGTATTACCCCTGCCTGAAGGAGCTCTTCCTGAATGTGCATCCGCATAAGCTGGCGGCGGTGTGGTTCTCCAGTGCGGCATTGTTCGGTACGCTGATGACCCGGGCATGGTATCATTTCTGGTATGAGCCGGAGTTGGTGCGCCGCCTGAACTACTGCATCTTCATCATCGGCGACCCGGGTGCAGGTAAGAACATTGTGGAGAAGTTCTACAAGAAGATTGCCGACCCGATGATTCAGGCAGACCAATGTCTGATTGATGCGGTGAACCGCTATAAGGAAGGCCGTACGGAGCGCACTACCTCGACAAAGGCGCAGAAGGGCGAGGCTCTGAAGCGACCTGTGGTCGGTATCCGCGTGCATCCGGCGCGTACTGCTACCGGTGAGTTTATCCGCCACATGAATGCCGCTGTCGAGACGGTGCAGGGAGAGCCTCTGAACCTCCACATGTTCTCGTTTGACGCGGAGCTTGACAATGTCACCAAGCAGAACAAGGGCGGTGACTGGAAGGACCGCGAGATACTGGAGCTGAAGGCCTTTCACAACGAGCAGGACGGACAGATGTATGCCAATCAGGAGTCGGTGACGGGTATGTTCAACGTGTTCTGGAACTTCATCTATACCGGTACACCCTATGCCCTGCACCGCAAGGTGAACCAGCGTAATTTCGGTACGGGTATGTCAACCCGACTGGCGGTGATCCCACTGCCTGATAAGGGTATGGCGAAGCGCCACCAGCAGGTGGATCCTGATGCCAACGAGACGCTCCGCACGTGGGCTTACCGGCTGGACAGAGTCGAGGGTGAGCTGCCCATCGAACCGCTAAACGACGAGACCTTCGAGTGGCAGACAGCGCATCTGGAGATTGCGGAGTTTAACGGCGATAAGGCCGACCGCACGCTGCTGAAGCGAATACCGTACTACGGCATCGGTATCTCGTTGCCCTTTATCCTGATGCGTCATTGGGAAGAATGGCAGGAGAGTAGGACGCTGACGATGGACGACAGGGACCGGCGCCTCTGCCGGTTGGCTATGGAGATTCAGTACAAATGTCAGCAGTTCTTCTTTGGCGAGATGGCCTTCAACTACTTCGCAGATCAGAACAAGGAGTTCGTGCAGCGTCGGCGCAGTACTCGCTATGATGAGTGCTTCCGCAAGTTGCCGGATGAGTTCAAGACACAGCAGTTCATGGAAGTGTTTGGCTGTTCGCAGCCCGCCGCCTCAAAAGCAATCAAGCGTCTGTTGGAAGACGGTGTCGTGGAGATGGTGAAGTATGCGAATTATCGGAAAGTGGCACAGGAACTACCATAATCTCGTACAGGGGAAACCCTGCCGAGGTTATAACACTTATAACTTATTCACTTTGGACATTTATAAATTCAAAAACTTATAATATGAATCAAGTAGAATTGAATAAACAAGCCAAACTCTCCGAGCATTTTTCGCTCGGGGAGTTGACCAAGACGAAGCATGTGACGGCGGATGGGAACATTCCGAGTCACGAAGTGATTGAAAATCTGAAGCGGCTGTGCTGGTGGCTGGAGGAGTTGCGGTATAGCTATAACACGCTCTACTGTCTGCAGCCTGGGGAGGATTATGAGACCTCGGAGAATGTGGAGGGGATCGTGATTAACTCTGGCTATCGCTCGCCAGCGGTGAATAAGCTGGCGGGTGGGGTTCCTACAAGCAACCATGTGACGGGGTGTGCGGTGGATATCCGCGTGGCAGGCAAAGAACAGCTCATCCGTTATGCCTGCATTCTGATCGACATCGCCGACGGCACTGATCAGGACTTCGATGAACTCCTCCTCGAGCACGGCTCTAACGGTGTCATCTGGCTGCACTTTGCCGTGCGCCCGCCCGGTCAGCAGAACCGCCGCAAGATCAATTTCCTGCGAGGGTGATTTTTGGCACGGATTCCACGGATTTTCGTATAAAAGGTTTGCATAGCTCGTTTCTTTATCGTATCTTTGCATCGATTAATGGGAACTTAAACTATAATTAGATACTGGCTGATGAAGGAATGGGTTATACTGCTAAGTGATGCCATCTGGACGTACGTGCTGATCGGCGTGTTGGTGTCGTGCGGCATCTGGTTCACCTGGAAGACGCGGGGCGTGCAGTTCCGGATGATCGGTGAGATGTTCAGGCTGCTGACTGACTCGGCGACGTCGGGAACGGATGGGCTGACTGACAAGAACAAGCATCATAAGCATATCTCTTCGTTTCAGGCTTTTGCCGTCTCTGTGGCTACGCGAGTGGGTACGGGGAATCTGGCCGGTGTGGCGACGGCTATCGCTATCGGTGGTCCTGGGGCGGTGTTCTGGATGTGGGTGATCGCTCTGCTGGGGTCGGCGACGGCTTTCGTGGAATCGACGCTGGGTCAGTTGTTCAAGCAGCGTGACAAGGACTCGTTCGTGGGTGGACCGGCGTATTACATCATGCGGGGTCTGCATTGCAAGTGGATGGCGTATCTGTTTGCGATTCTCATCACGCTGACCTTCAGCCTCTCCTACAACTCGATACAGAGCAATACCATTTGCGGAGCCATGCAGACGGCTTTCGGGTGGAGTCCGACCGTCGTGGGACCGATACTCGCGGCGTTGTCGCTGGTCATCGTCTTCGGCGGTATCCATCGTATTGCCAACGTGAGTGCTGTGCTGGTACCGTTGATGGCCATCGGTTACTTCGTGCTGACTATCTTCATCATGATCACGAACATCGGACTGGTGCCGCACGTGCTGAAGGTGATCCTGACGAATGCCTTCGGACTGGAACAGGGCGTGGGCGGGGCTATCGGTGCAGCGGTGCTCAACGGTGTGAAGCGTGGTCTCTTCAGCAATGAGGCGGGCGAGGGTAGTGCGCCTAATGCTGCGGCGACGGCGACTGTGACGCATCCTGTGAAGCAGGGACTGATTCAGGCGCTGGGTGTCTTTACGGATACGCTGCTCGTCTGCTCGTGTACGGCTTTCGTGATTCTGATCAGCGGACTCTACGAGGTGCCGGAGCTGAACGGCATCGCTCTGACGCAGTCTGCCTTGCAGTCGGAGATTGGCAGTGCGGGACCTGTCTTCATTGCGGTGGCCATCTGTCTGTTTGCCTTCTCTTCGATCATCGGCAACTATTATTATGGTGAGGCGAACATCCGCTTTATGACATCGAACCGTCTGGTGCTGACCGTCTTCCGTGTATTGTCGGGAGGTGTGCTGGTGATGTTCGGTGCGCTGGCGAGTCTGGAGATGGTGTGGAGTCTGGGCGACCTCTTTATGGCCTTGGTGACGGGGTGTAACCTGGTGGCTATCCTCGCGCTGGGCAAGTATGTGTTCAGGCTGCTGGATGACTATCGACAGCAGAAGCGTGCCGGCATCAAGGAACCGGTATTCCACAAGAAGCTGCTGCCTGAGATCGAGCAGGAACTGACTTGCTGGGATTAATTAAGATTTCTTCTTTTGTAGTTTGGCGAGGCGGCGACGGGCATCGTTGGCGTCGGGATAGAGTTCGAGGGCCTTCTCGTAATTGCGGATGGCGGCCTCGTTCATGTGCTCGTGTTCGCACTCGCGACCGAGGATGGTGTATTCGGCAGCCAGTCGCTTCAGGAGGTCTTGCTTCGCGTCGAGTTCGTCGCGGAGTGCGCGAATCTCCTGAGCGTGTTTCTCCTTGAGGCGTTCGATCTCGGCTTTCTGACGGTTGATGATGCCGAGCTTGCGACGGATGAAGCGCAGGATATGGGGCTTCTCGATGTCGTAGCGGGCGTGGATGGCCTTGATGAAGGCATCGAGGAAGAGGTCGAAGCGTCCTTGGTCGAATGCCTTCACGGCATCGTGGTACTCACGGTCGGCCTTGCCTTCCTGCATTGCCTGATAGATGAGTCGCTGGTCGTTGTAGCGGTTGGCAAACTGTACGACCTCTGCGCGCACGAAGACGTCGCTCTGGCGCAGGGGGGCCTTGAGGGTGATGCCTTCGAGGGAGGTACAACGGGAGAGGGCGACATAGGTCTGTCCGCCAGCGAAGGCACCGCCGCCTCCGAAGTCGATGGCGACCTGCTGGAAGGTGAGGCCCTGACTCTTGTGGACGGTGATGGCCCATGCCAGACGGATGGGGAACTGGGTATAGGTGCCGAGCAGTTGTTCCTCGATCTTCTGTTCTTTCTCGTTGAAGGTGTAGCGCATGTTCTCCCACACCTCGCGTTCGACGTCGTGAGACTTTCCGTCTTCGGTGGCGACACCTATCACTCCTTCTTCCTCGGCGATGTACTCGATGGTGCCCAGCGTGCCGTTCACCCAGCGCTTGTCCTTGTCGTTCTTGATGAAGATGACTTGTGCGCCAGGCTTCAGCTGCAGTTCGATGGGTGTGGGTACAGAGGTCTCAGGGAAGTCGCCCTTGATGGTGCCGAAGAAGGTGGTGGGGTCGCCAGGCAGGGCAGAGAGTCGCTGTTCGTTGATGTAATCGACGATGTCGCGGCGGGCGGCCAGCGTGATCTCCAACTTGCTGTTCGATGACGGACGGTCGTCGTCGTGAGATGATGGCAGCACGCGCTGGTTGATGGCGTTGAGGTCGGACGAGGTGACGGTGTTGTTGCGGATGCGGTCGAGGATGGCAACGAAGTTAGGGTCGCTCTGGCGATAGACCTTGCGGAGTTCGATGGAGACGATGGGCATCTGCTGCCACACCTTCGCATTGAAGAAATAGCTGCTGGGGTAGAAGGGTTGCAGAAGCTGACGATCGTCGTCCTTGAGCACGGGTTCGAGCTGGTAGATATCGCCCACGAGGAGCAACTGCTTGCCGCCGAAGGGCTCAGGGTTTCGGGTATAGACGCGCAGCACCTTGTCGATGAAGTCTATGATGTCGGCGCGCACCATCGAGATCTCGTCGATGATGATGAGCTCGACCTCGCGGATGAGCTTGCGCTGGGCACCCGTGTATTTGAGTGTCTCCTTGATGTGGCGCCAACTGTAACGGGCGTCGTTGGGCAAGAGCGGATGGAAGGGCAGACGGAAGAAGCTGTGAAGCGTGGAACCACCCGCATTGATGGCGGCGATACCAGTAGGGGCGAGGATGACGTGCTTCTTCTTCGTGTTGTCGGCCACGTAGCGCAGGAAGGTCGATTTACCCGTCCCTGCCTTCCCCGTAAGGAAGAGCGAGCGACGGGTATAATTGATGATCTGGAGGGCGTCTTGCCACTCTTTGTTGTCGAGATCGAGTTCCATGCCTGCGGTCTGTCTTGTTCAGCTGTCGTAGGGTCTATTCCTCCTTGAGGGCCTCTGCGTTGTGCGGTGGATTAGCCGTATTGTCAGCGTTGTCGGGCTCTGGTGTCTTCGAGGGTCTCGGCAGCGGATTACCGAATTCGTCGAGCAGCTGGGCTGGTGTGTCATCGACATCGATAGAGTCGTTGGCGACATCAGTAGAGTCCACCTCTTCACGGAAGTAGCCGCCGCAGTTGTACATATCGGGTGTGATGGTGGCATCCTTACAGGGTTCGAACTTGGCGCGATACTGCTTGAAGGCGGGATCGTCGAGGACGGACTTCAGGAAGTAGCCGCAAATGGGCAATGCCGTGCGGTTACCCTGTCCGAGCATACCCGTGCGGAAGTGGATGCTGCGGTATTCGCCGCCCACCCAGGCGCCGACCACCAGACGAGGCGTTGTGCCGATAAACCAGGCATCGGAGTGATTGTTGGAGGTGCCGGTCTTACCACCGAAGTCTGTGCTGGCGGCCTTGTCGTAGCCCACGAATCCCATCAGACGGGAACTGGTGCCACTCATGCCGCCCATCAGCAACTGCTGCACAAGGAAGGCACTGCGATAGGGGATGGCCTGTGTCTCTTCCTCTGAGGCCTTGTAGATCTCGTTGCCGTCGCTGTCGAGGATGCGTGACACGAGCACGGGGTCGTGGGCCTTACCGTCGTTGACAGGCGTACAATAGGCGTTGACCATCTCGAGCAGGTTCACGTCGCTGGCACCGAGGGTGAGCGAGGGCGTCGCATCGAGTTTCGACTTGATACCCATGTCGTGGGCGGTCTTCACGATGTTGTCGATGCCACACTCCTGTCCGAGACGTACGGCGATGGAGTTGACACTCATGGCGAAGGCCTGCTTGAGTGAGATATTGGCGTTGGTGAAACGTCCGTCGGCATTATGAGGTGCCCAGGTCACTTCCTCGCCGTTCTGCATCACCTTCATCGAGAAATACTCGTCCTTGCGGTAGTCGCAGGGGGTGATACCCTGATTGATGGCTTCTGTATAGACGAAGAGCTTGAAGGTGGAGCCGGGCTGACGCATAGCCGTCACCTTGTCGTATTTCCAGGTGTGGAAGTCGATGTCGCCCACCCAGGCCTTCACATGACCCGTCTGGGGTTCCATCGCCACGAAACCGCAGTGGAGGAATCGCACCATATAACGGATGGAGTCCATCGTGGAGAGCTGCATCTCGACCTGGCCCTTGTCGTAGTCGAACACCTTCACGGTGTGGGGCTGGTTCAGGTAGAAGCGGATGGAGTCTTCGTCGCCGTCGAACTTCTTGGAGAGGTACTTATAGACGGGCAGGCGCTTGGCGATATCCTCGATGAAATTAGGTATCTCCTGATGGTGTGCATCCTGCCAGGGGTTGGTCGAACCCCAGTGCGAGTTGAAGGTCTGCTGCACCTGTTTCATCTGCTTGCGAGCAGCATCCTCGGCGTATTTCTGCATACGGGAGTCGAGGGTGGTCTCAATGCGCAGACCAGCGGTATAGAGGTCGATGCCGTTGTCGTGGCACCAGTCCTTGAGTTCGTTAGCCACCGCCTCACGGAAATAGTTGGCCTGGCCATCGTAGGCATTCTCGACGCTGTAGTCGAGTTTGATCTCGAGCTGCTTCAGTGAGTCGCATTCGGCCTTCGAGAGGTGGCCATGCTTCTGCATCAAGTCGAGGACGATGTTACGACGCTTCAGGGCGTTTTCTGGATTGATGAGAGGATTATAATAGGTGGTGGCCTTGAGCATACCCACGAGGATGGCAGCGTTCTCGGTCTTCAGGTCCTTGGGCGCACAACCGAAGTAGGTCTTGCAGGCCGTCTTGATGCCGAAGGCGTTGGAACCGAAATCGACGGTATTGGCGTAACGCGTCAGGATCTCCTTCTTGTCGAAGAAATACTCCAGCTTGTAGGCCGTGATCCACTCCTTGCTCTTCATGATGAGCATCTTCAGACCAGGGATATTGCCCAGCAAGCCCGTAGAGTACTCGGAACGCGTGCGGAACAGGTTCTTGGCGAGCTGTTGGGTGATGGTAGAGGCGCCTCGTGCGTCGCGATGCAGCACATACTCCTTGGCGACGGCGGCGAAGGCGGTGTAGTCGATGCCGTGATGACTGAAGAAACGCTCGTCCTCGGTGTCGATGAGAGCGTGCCAGAAAACGGGATTCACCTCCTCGTACTCGACGGGCGTACGGTTCTCGCTGAAGAACTTACCTATCAGCTTACCGTCGGCACTATAGATCATCGAGGCCTCGGCAGGACGCTTGTTCTTGATGGTTGACATCGAGGGCGACTTGCCGAAGAGCCACAGGAAGTTCATATCGACGGCTCCCAGATAGAGGAAGAAGGAGACGAAGAGGGAAAGGATGACGACAAGGGTCTTGACATACCAAGGGCGTCCCTGATAGAGACTCTTATACCAAGTCCACAGTTGCCTGATCCATTGCCAAGCTCTGCTAATAATTTGTAGTATCTTCTGTTTCATAGTTTATGATGTAGTCAATGATGGATTGTTTGTCGTCTGGGTGGAACCAGCGTATCTGTTTGTCTTTCTTATACCACGTGAGTTGTTTGCGTGCATAGCGTCGGGTGTTGCCCTTGATGCGCTCTACGGCCTCTTCGAGTGGCCAGCGTCCGTCGAGATAGTCGAAGAGCTCCTTATAGCCTACGGTATTGAGGGCGTTGAGTTCCTTCTTGTGGTAGAGTGCGCGGGCTTCGTCGAGCAGTCCGTCGCTCATCATCTGATCCACACGGCGGTTGATGCGCTCATAGAGTTCCTCGCGCGGCCGATTCAGGGCAATCTTCACGATACGGAAGGTGCGCTGTCGCCGTTCACGCCGTCTGAACGAGGTATAGGTCTTGCCTGTCATCGTACAGATCTCGAGGGCATGCACGACACGACGTGGGTTCTGACGATCGACGATCTCATAGTATTCGGGGTCGAGACGGCGCAGTTCCTCACAGAGTGCCTCCAGTCCTTCGTCAGCGAGCCGCTGTTTCATCAGGCGGCGGGTCTCCTCGTCGATGGTGGGGATGTCGTCGATACCATCGCAGACAGCGTCGATATACATCATGCTGCCGCCAGTGAGCAGGGCGTAGTCGCTGGTCTGGAAGAGCTGGTCGAGCAGCTGGAGTACTTGTTGTTCAAAGAGCGATGCGCTGTAGTAGTCGTCGAGTCCGAGCGTACCTACGAAGTAGTGCCTGACTGCTTGTGTCTGTTCGTCGGTGGGTCGTGCAGTACCAATCTTCAGTTCCCGATAGATCTGCCGTGAGTCAGCATTGATGATGGGGATGCCAAAGTGCTTGGCGATATCCATGCACAATGTCGTCTTACCAACGGCTGTCGGCCCAGTGATGACTATCAGCGTCTTCTTCAAGGGGCGTCAATGCAGCATTTTGTTATCGGATGACACCACGCTTAGAGGTCTCGATGAAGGAGCAGATGTACTCCACTTCCTTCGAGTCGGGGAACTGCTCGCGCGCCATAGCCAAACCGTCTTTCAGCACACCCTGAGAGTAGATGATGCGATAAGCCTCGTGGATGGTCTCGATAGTCTCACGCGGGAAGCCCCTGCGACGCAGACCTACCAGATTCACACCAGCATAGCGTACTGGTTCCTTGCCGGCTATCACGTAGGGCGGGATGTCCTGCGAGGTGCGAGTGCCGCCCTGGAACATGATGTAACTGCCCACCTTGCAGAACTGGTGGAACAGACAGGTGGCACTGATGATGGCAAAGTCATCGATCTCGACCTCGCCAGCCAGCTTGGTGGAGTTGCCGATGATGCAGCCGTTGCCTACGACACAGTCGTGGGCGATGTGCATGTTCTCCATCAGCAGATTGCCTGAACCTACGACGGTCTTGCCCTTCGAGGCTGTACCACGACTGATGGTGACATTCTCGCGGATGGAGTTGTTGTCGCCTATCTCACAAGTGGTGTCCTCACCCTTGAACTTCAGGTCCTGCGGCTTGGTGGAGATGCTGCTTCCTGGGAAGAACTCATTACCGTTGCCGATGCGCGCACCGTAGTGGATGGTCACATTGTTGAGGAGGTTGTTGTTGTCGCCAATGACCACATTCTTATCGATGACGCAGAACGGGCCTATCACGTTGCCGTCGCCGAGCTTTGCCTCGGGATCTACGACTGCTAATGGATGTATCTGATTCATATTGTGATTATTCTATAGTTTTGTTCTTTACAATCTGAGCTGTGAAACTGGCTTCTGCGACCACCTGATCGCCCACGAAGATATAACCTTTCATTGAGGAGATGCCGTGACGCACGGGAGCCAGGAGTTCGACCTTGAAGATGAGGGTGTCGCCTGGTACGACCTTCTGGCGATACTTCACGCCGTCAATCTTGAGGAAGTAGGTGGACCACTCAGCAGGATTCTCGAGGGTGTTGAGTACCAACAGACCACCGCACTGGGCCATTGCCTCTACCTGCAGCACGCCAGGCATCACGGGCTCCTGTGGGAAGTGTCCTTGGAAGAAAGGCTCGTTGCCTGTGACGTTCTTGATACCTACGATGTAGTTGGCACCCAGTTCGATGACTTTATCGACGAGCTGCATCGGATAGCGGTGGGGGAGTAGTTCACGGATACGGTTCACGTCCATCACGGGTTCCTCGTTGGGATCATAGAAGGGCGCCTGTATCTCGTGCTTGCGGATCTCCTTACGCACCTGACGGGCGAACTTGTTGTTGATCGTATGTCCAGGACGGGTGGCGATGATGCGACCCTTGATGGGTTTGCCGATCAGCGCCATATCACCGATGACGTCGAGGAGCTTATGACGTGTGCACTCGTTCTCCCACTGCAGGGGCTTGTGCTGGATGTAGCCGAGGTCGTTGGCATCGCGGTGCTCCACATGCAGCATGTCGGCCAGCATGTCGAGACGCTCCTGCGTGGTCTGACGCTCGTAGATGACAATCGCATTGTCGAGGTCACCGCCCTTGATGAGGTTAGCCTGCAGCAGCGGTTCGATGTCGCGTACGAAGACGAAGGTGCGAGCACTGGCAATCTCTGTGGGATACTTGGCAGGATCGTCGATGGTGGCAAACTGCGAGTTGATGAATTTCGACTCGAAGGAGCACATACACGTGAGCGAGAAGGAATCATCGGGCAGGAGGGTGATGCAAGAGCCTGTCTTCTCATCCTTCACCTCGATCTTCTTGCGGATGATGTACCAGTCCTTGGGGGCGTTCTGCTCTTCGATGCCGATCTCGTTGATCTTCTCCACATACTGGATGGCAGAACCGTCGAGGATGGGGAACTCAGGACCGTTGACCTGAATCAGACAGTTGTCGATGCCCAATGCATAGAGTGCAGAGAGACCGTGCTCAACGGTAGAGACACGCACGTCGCCCTTGCCGAGCACAGTGCCGCGCTGGGTGTCAACCACATTCTCAGCAATCGCATCAATCACGGGCTCTCCCTCGATGTCGATACGCTGAATCTTATAACCGGTATTCTCTGGTGCAGGATTGAAGGTAACAGTCAGGTTCAAACCTGTATGCAGTCCTTTTCCGAACAAGGAAAAACTGCCCTTTAATGTCTTCTGTTTCATATCGTGCTCTTATTTCTGTTTCAGTTCTTCGATTTCACGCTGCAACTGTGCTATCTGACGATACATGTCGGGCAGCTTCGCATAGATGGCCTTGGCCTTGAAGAAGATCTTCGGATCCATTGCCGGCGAACCGATGAGCGACTCGCCATTGCCCTTCGTATCCTTGATGACACCACACTGGGCACCCACGAAGGTCTTGTCGGCAACGTGGATATGACCAGAGAATCCAGCCTGTCCACCTACCATACACCAAGAGCCGACTTTCGTAGAGCCAGCCAGACCCACCTGAGCCGACATCACGGTATTCTCGCCAATCTCACAGTTATGAGCCACCTGGATCAGGTTGTCGAGCTTCACGCCCTTGTGGATGACGGTCTGTCCCATTGTCGAACGGTCGATACAGGTGTTGGCACCAATCTCCACATTGTCCTCGATGATGACGATACCGATCTGCGGGATCTTGTCGTATCCACCAGTGCTCGGCGCAAAGCCGAAGCCGTCGGCACCGATCACGCTGCCTGCATGGATTGTAACATTATTTCCTAACTTGCATCCCTGATAGATGGTTACGTTCGGATAGATGAGACATTTTTCGCCCAGCGTCACACCATCGCCGATGACGACGTGAGGATAGAGCTGAGTGCCGTCGCCGATGACAGCTCCGTCGCCGATAACAGCAAAGGCTCCGATATAGACATCCTTGCCGATGGTGGCCTTGGGAGAGATGCTCGCCAGCGGGTCGATACCCGTCTTGCGAGGCTTCATCTGCTCGTAGAACTGCAACAGCTTGGCAACACACTCATAGGCGTTCTTCACGCGGATCAGCGTAGCACTGACAGGTTTCTCCAACTCGACGTCCTCATTGATGAGTACGATAGACGACTTGGTCTCGTAGATGAAATGGGTATATTTGGGATTTGACAAGAAGGAAATAGCACCAGGCTCACCTTCTTCGATTTTAGCAAACGTGTGGACGGCAGTATTCTCATCTCCCTCCACGCGGCCTTGTATCAACTCGGCTATTTGTTTGGCTGTAAATTCCATCATTTTAAATTTTCAGAATAATATTTCTGCAAAGATAGCAAAAATTATTTAATTCTCTGATAACAGAGGTAATATTTTCTTATTTTTTTAGAAAGTAATTGAACATTTAGCAATTCAGAGGCTTCGGAAATGTCGCGGATTTCGTCATTTTTGTAAAGTATTGAGATACTATCGTCATCGACATTATACATATCTTTTGAGATCGTGTTGATGCTCATCATGTAGTGTTTAGCATCGTCGATGGAGATGTCCATGTGGTCAGCGATACCTTTGGCCAGCTCTTCAATCCGGCTTTCCTCAACGGGTGTTTCAGTAACCTCTACCTTGAAGATATGACGGTCGAGCATATCCGTCGCCAGCGTCGAGAGGATCTTGTCGGAGTCGTGTTTCCACGCCTTCATCGCACTCCAGATGTCTGAGTCGTCGAGCTCCTCATAGTAGGAGAGGGTCTCTGGGTGGCTCTCAAACCACGCTTTGTCGATATCGTGGCTGAGGAAATAGTGCAGGGCTGGTGAGGCGAACACATCGTGCCCTGAGCGTATCAGGTCCTTGGCTCTGGTGAGCAGGTTGACGAGCACTTTCTCGTAGGCGACACACGTGCGGTGCAGATAGACCTGCCAGTACATCAGCCTGCGGGTAGTGAGATAGTTCTCCAGCGAATAGATACCCTTCTGATCGACCACAAGTTTGTCATCTACCACGTTGAGCATCTTGATGATGCGTGCCGAACCGATATTACCCTCTGTCACACCCGTATAGAACGAGTCGCGCCGCAAGTAGTCGAGACGGTCCATATCCAGTTGGCTGGAGATGAGCTGGTGGAGGAAGTCCTTCGGATAGTTACCCTTGAAGATGGAAATGGCGAGATTCAGCGCACCATTGAAGTGGCTGTTGATCTCTTCCATCATCATCAGTGAGATATCCTCGTGGGAGATGCCGTGAATGAGGGTGTTCTCAAGCACATGGGAGAACGGCCCGTGACCGATGTCGTGCATCAGGATTGCGGCTTCGACGGCCTCTGCCTCGGTGTCGAAGATGAAGATGCCTTTCTGCTGGAGCGAGATGACGGCCTCACTCATCAGGTGGAAGGCACCCAGCGAGTGCTGGAATCGCGTATGACGTGCTCCAGGATAGACCACTGAGGCCAGTCCTAACTGGTTGATGCGGTTCAGTCGCTGAAACAGGGGGTGCTCGACGATGCCATAGAGCAGGCCGCAGGGTATCTTGATAAACCCGAATACGGGGTCGTTGATGATCTTGGCTTCCTTCATCTTCTTAGCATTAAGGCAGGTCTTATAAACCTGCCTTCTTCAGTTCTTCTGCCATCTCCTGCTGCAGTTTGCTGGCTGCATCGGCAGCAGCCTCTGCGAAGTCTTCACCATTCGAGGCGTAGATGATGCCGCGTGAGGAGTTGACCAACAGACCACAGTCCTTTGTCATGCCGTATTGGCAGACCTCCTGTAGAGAACCGCCCTGTGCACCGACGCCTGGTACCAGCAGGAAGTGATTGGGCACCACCTTGCGGATATCCTCGAACATACGGCCCTGTGTGGCTCCTACGACATACATCATGTTCTCATCGCTGCCCCATTGCTGTGAGGTCTTCAGCACCTTCTCGAAGAGTCGCTCACCATTAGCGTCTTCCGTCAGCTGGAAGTCGTGAGAACCTTTGTTCGAGGTCAGTGCCAGCAGAATCACCCACTTGTCGTCGTAGCCCAAGAATGGGGTGACTGAGTCTTCACCCATATAGGGAGCGACAGTCAGTGCATCGACATCATACTCCTCGAAGAAGGTCTTAGCGTACATCTTCGACGTGTTGCCAATATCACCACGCTTTGCGTCAGCGATGATGAAGTGGTTGGGGTATTCTTCTTTCAGATAGTCGATGGTAGCCTCGAAGGCGAGGATGCCGTCCACACCGTAGGCCTCGTAGAAAGCCAGATTGGGCTTATAGGCTACGCAGTAGGGGGCTGTCGCATCGATGATGAGGGCATTGAACTCGCAGAGGGCGCGGAAGACGTAATCTTCGCCATCCTTGGCCTTTGCCTCGTCGATGATGCACTGGGGTATCTTGTTGAGGTCTGTATCGAGACCTACGCAGAGAAAACTTTGCTTCTTGCGAATTTGCTGAATCAGTTCTTGACGGGTCATAATTATTTCTTATTGTATAAATATACGAGCCATACGAAATAGACAATAAAGTACCAGGATATAACAAGTCCACAGGCCCACCAAACATTTAAATACTCTCTTGCTAATAAGCAACCTGGGAAGATGCCCAATGCAGAGATAATATTTGGCCACATCGCGGACCACTTCTTCTCTTTCGTCCTCTCTTGGGTCAGCGGTGCCCAAAACTTTTTCCAATTCATAGTCCTATTGTCTTTTGGGGATTAGAGTTCCGTTTCTTTCATTCGCTCAGCATTCTCGGCAACGGTGAGGGCGTCGATCATAGGCTGGATGTCGCCTCCGAGGAAGCCCTGCAGGTCGTGAGTCGTATAGCCGATACGATGGTCAGTAACACGTCCCTGCGGGAAGTTGTAGGTACGGATCTTGGCTGAGCGGTCGCCTGTAGAGACGAGACTCTTTCGGCGGCTGGCAATATCGTCCATATACTTCTGGTGCTCCTTATCATAGATAAAGGTATAGAGTCGTGAGAGGGCGCGCTCCTTGTTCTTGGGCTGGTCACGCGTCTCCGTACACTCGATGAGGATCTCTTCGGTCTCACCCGTATTGGGGTTCTTCCACATATAACGCAGACGCACACCCGATTCCACCTTGTTCACGTTCTGTCCACCAGCACCTGAGCTTCGGAAGGTATCCCACTTGATCTCGCCTTCGTTCACATGTACCTCAAACTTATCAGCCTCGGGCAGTACGGCAACGGTAGCGGCAGAGGTGTGCATACGTCCCTGTGTCTCTGTGGCAGGCACTCGTTGTACACGATGCACGCCCGACTCATATTTCAGCGTACCATAGACATCGGTACCGCTGACGGCAAAGTCGATCTCCTTGAATCCGCCTACGGCACCCTCCGACACACTCGTGATGGAGAGCTGCCAGCCCTTCGACTCACAATAGCTCTTGTACATCTTGAAGAGGTCGCCAGCGAAGAGACAAGCTTCGTCGCCACCTGTACCTGCGCGGATCTCCATCTGTACGTTCTTCGCGTCCTCCGGGTCCTTGGGAATCAGTGCGATTTTGATTTCTTCTTCAAGTTTTGGTTGAAGGGCTTCATTGGTGGCCAGTTCCTCGCGGGCCATCTCCTTCATCTCCGGATCAGTCTCGTTGGCCAGGATATCCTTCGCCTCCTTGATGCCGTTCAGACAGGCGATGTAGCGCTTGCGGGCATCCATGATGTCACCCAGGTCCTTGTATTCCTTTGTCAGTTTCACGAAACGGTTCTGATCGGCGATTACGTCGGGGTCGGTGATCAGGGTCGATACCTCCTCAAAGCGGGCCTCCAGACCGTCAAGTTTCTGTAGTATGCTGTTATTGTCCATTTATTTATTTCTTAATAGTTGAATTCTCCGAACTCAGACCGGATTGTCAGGCTCTTCTTGCCTTCCTCGATGTGACCCACCACCTGAGCGTCGATGTTGAAACTCTTCGAGATGGCTATCACCTTCTCGGCCACCTCAGCAGGTACGTAGATCTCCATGCGGTGACCCATGTTGAACACCTGGTACATCTCCTTCCAGTCAGTACCCGAGCACTCGTGGATAGCTCGGAAGAGTGGAGGTACGGGGAACATATTGTCCTTAATCACCTTACAGTTGTCGCTGACAAAGTGCAGCACCTTCGTCTGGGCACCACCTGTGCAGTGCACCATTCCGTGAATCTCTGGGCGCAGCTCGTCGAGCAGCCGCTTGATCACAGGCGCATAGGTGCGGGTAGGCGAGAGCACCAGCTGTCCTGCATCTACAGGCGAGCCCTCTACGGCATCTGTCAGCTTGTATTTGCCGCTATACACCAGTTCGTCGGGTACGGCATGATCAAAACTCTCTGGATATTTCTCTGCCAGATACTTGGCGAAGACGTCGTGACGGGCTGAGGTCAGACCGTTGGAACCCATACCGCCGTTATAGCGCTTCTCGTAGGTGGCCTGTCCTGTCGAAGAGAGACCCACGATGACGTCACCTGGACGGATGTTCGCATTGTTGATGACATCACTACGCTTCATGCGGCAGGTCACTGTCGAATCGACAATGATGGTACGCACGAGGTCGCCCACATCGGCAGTCTCACCACCCGTAGGCCAGATGCCGATACCCATCTCTCGGAGCTCTGAGAGCAGTTCGTCAGTACCGTTGATGATGGCGGAGATCACCTCACCAGGCACCAGCATCTTATTGCGCCCGATGGTGCTCGATACGAGGATGTTATCGACGGCACCCACACAGAGCAGGTCGTCGGTGTTCATCACGATTGCATCCTGGGCGATACCCTTCCAGACAGAGAGGTCGCCCGTCTCCTTCCAGTACATATAGGCCAGACTCGACTTCGTGCCTGCGCCGTCGGCATGCATGATGTTACAATACTCTGGGTCACCTCCCAGTATGTCAGGGATGATCTTGCAGAAAGCCTGCGGGAAGATACCCTTGTCGATGTTCTTGATAGCGTTGTGTACGTCTTCTTTGGCGGCACTCACGCCTCGCATCATATATCTGTTGTCCATATCGTTATTTGTCTTTTCCGTTCCAGAATTCCCAGCTGGCAAAAGCCTGCAGGAGCAGCATCTCCAGTCCGTTCTTCACGTCGGCACCGTATTGTGCACCCTTGCGCATGAAGAGCGTCTGGTCGGGGTTATAGATTAAGTCATAGAGGATGGTGTGATTGTCCATCGCCTCGTAGGGAAGCTGCGGACACTCTTCCGTATGGGGATACATACCCACGGGCGTACAGTTCACGATGACATTGTATTCCTTGACAACCTCCGGCGTCACCTGTTGGTAGGTAATCGTGTTTTCGCGCTCAAAGCGGCTCACGAAGATGGGTTCGATGCCGAGCGACTTCAGTCCGAAGTTAATGGCCTTCGAGGCACCACCCGTACCGAGTA
>Ga0256404_1003014_pt1 | contig 35561 bp, 36 predicted proteins | sample RumenRJG_01DNA_FD_185990 | JGI IMG/M metagenome (GOLD analysis project Ga0256404, IMG submission 185990) | Bovine rumen microbial communities from Lethbridge, Alberta, Canada - RJG_01 | ecosystem: Host-associated > Mammals > Digestive system > Stomach > Rumen | place: Canada: Alberta | collected... | reverse complement strand
ACGGCACTTTTTTTAGAAAATACCCCCGAAACGGCCCGAGATGGGTAGTTCGGGGGTTCTTTTGCAAAGGTACGAAATGTTTATCTAACTGACAAACAAATTGTTGCAAATTAACTGAATATCCCTATATAATGACAAAAGAAAGCCTTTAGTGAAAGATACTTCCAAAGTCAAAACATTCGGTCAACCAATACAGTACTGGGGCAATCTGGAAGGACGTTTTGGCAGAACATCTTATGGCAAAATCCGGAACTACATCTTTGCTGCTCTTGTCGCAAAAACTGACATTGATTTTGTCGCTTTGGATAAAGGTGAAATAACTGTACGCAAAGTGGTTGACGACCTCATTTGCACAATGGAAGAATACGCTAATTTTGGTTTTGATTTCATTACTGAGAAGATGGAAGATGACCCAGATTACTTCTTCAAAGAAACTGCGTTCTTGAGGATTTTCCTCAAGTTTATCGCTCCGGTGGCTGACTCGACGGCCGATGATGACGACGATGAATTACCTGATGATCTGGATTCATGCGAAAGTCAAACAGAAACGCATATCAACAATGAGGCATGCGATGATGTGATTGTCAAATCTGATAATGAAATACCCGAAACAGAAAGTTCGCCTATCATCCGTCAAAGATGGACGATTAAAGAACGTTCCGAATTAAAATCGTTCTTTGAACAGGGAATGACAATAGAACAACTAGCATCCTTTTTCAGCAAGACTGAGGACAACGTTAAGTCAGAACTTGAAAAACTTGGTCTAATCTGACTTTTTAAAAGTTGAATTTCTTGAGAAATAAATACAGGCAGAAAAAGATGCGGACGCTAACAAATAGGGCGTTATTTTCGGAAATCTGGATATTTCGGAGAAATAGTGTTTTTCAATTAGCAGCAAATTAAGTCGTCAAAAAGTCGTCAATTTTGACTCCCTGAAACACGAAAGGCGCTGATTATCAGCGCCTTTCGCGAAATTTTGGTGTCCAAGATGAGATTCGAACTCACACAGCCCTACGGCCACTACCCCCTCAAAGTAGCGTGTCTACCAATTCCACCACCTGGACAATTCATCATGTTGAGCGACAAACGGGACTCGGACCCGCGACCTCGACCTTGGCAAGGTCGCGCTCTACCAACTGAGCTATTGTCGCAATTATTGTTGAGCGACAGACGGGACTCGGACCCGCGACCTCGACCTTGGCAAGGTCGCGCTCTACCAACTGAGCTACTGTCGCAATCAAATATTTCAGAGAACTCTTTTGAGCGACAGACGGGACTCGGACCCGCGACCTCGACCTTGGCAAGGTCGCGCTCTACCAACTGAGCTACTGTCGCAATTGTGTCGTTGTTGGTGTTGTTTCCCAAACGCGGATGCAAAATTACTGCTAAAATCTGAACTGGCAAAATTTTTTGTCGAAAAAAATCTGTTTTTTTGATTTTTTTATTTGCATAGCGCCAAAAACTCGGTTCTGAGTGCCGGATTTTCGTCGAATTCACCACGATACTGCATGGTGACTGTTGTTGCTCCTTGTTTTTCGACCCCTCTCATCTGCATGCACATGTGTTGTGCCTGGCATGTGACGATGACGTCTTGTGAGAGTTCGCTGTAGAGCAGGTCGCAGATTTCAGCTGTGAGTCTCTCTTGCACCTGGAATCGTCTTGAGAATGTGTCAACGATTCGTCCGAGCTTGCTCAGTCCGACGATCTGTCCTCTTGGGATGTATCCGATTGAGATTTTTCCGAAGAACGGCAGCAGGTGGTGCTCGCAGAGTGAGTAGAACTCGATGTCCTTGACGATGACGATTTCGCAACCTTCGTGCTCAAACATTGCCGCGTTGAGTATGGCATTAGGGTTTTCGTCATATCCTCTGGTGTTCTCGAGCAGTGCTTTAGCAGCTCTTGTCGGTGTTTTTTCTAGCCCTTCTCGTTCTGGGTCTTCGCCGATGAGTTGTATGATGGCACGATAGTGCTCGGCGATCTGCTCGACGAGCTTTTGGTCCATATTGATGCTTTTCATTTTGTGCGTTTTGAAAGATTAGTTACCCCACACGTTGATGCGGTCTCGTACGATGATCATTTCTCTGCCGTAGGCTGGGAATGCAGCTCTCACTCTCTGGAGTGCCTTCTGTGCATCATCCTGGCTTTTGAAGTCTCCGATGCGAAGTCTCCATGATGGCGCATTGTAGCTGATGTATGACCGATATTGTGGGAACTTCATGGCAATGTTCCTTGCTCTTTGCTGTGCCAGTGCCTTGGCGCTTGCAGTGTTGTCGCTGAAGGCCTGTATTCTGTATCCTACACTTCTGGCTTGTATAGACTGTTGTGTTGTGTGGTTGCGCTTTGGCGGTCTGTTTTCTTCTCGCTTATCTTCTTTTTTGTCTTTGTCTTTGTCCTTGTCCTTGGTGTCGTCAAGATTAGTGGCATCGACCTCGTCATTTTTGCTGCTGCGCTTGGCCGTGTTGTCTCGGTTGAGCTCGCTGTTGTTGCGTGCGGCCAGTGCTGCCGGCGCCTTGACTGTGACGTTAGCCTTCCGGTTGATGCGTGCCGTGATGTCTGCTTTGGCCTGTGCGCTGGCATCCAGTACAGTGATGAGGATAACAGCCAGGACGATGGTGCGTATTTGTCTGTAGAGCGTCATTTGTTTCGCTAATGAAATTTGGCCACAAAGATAGCACAATTTATCTTTGTGGCCAAATTTTTAGGGCACAACCGTTTATTTGCCCTGTTTTATGTGCATCAGAAGGCTGTCACGATGCCCATGAAGTCGGCACACTTGAGCGACGCTCCTCCGATGAGACCTCCGTCGATGTCGGGCTTTGCGAAGAGTTCGGGTGCGTTGCCGGGTTTACAGCTTCCGCCGTAGAGAATAGTAGTGTCGTCGGCCACTTTCTCGCCATATTTTTTGGCTATCAATCCACGAATGAACGCATGAATCTCCTGTGCCTGGTCGCTGGTTGCAGTCTCACCTGTTCCGATTGCCCAGATAGGCTCGTAGGCGATGACGATGTTTGCCATCTGTTCGTCGGTGAGGTGGAACAGCGATCCTTCAATCTCATTTTTGATGACATCAAAGTGTGTTCCTGCCTTGCGCTCGTCGAGGCTCTCGCCACAGCAGAAGATGACTTTGAGTCCAGCCTCAAGCGCGAGGTCGACCTTTGTCTTGAGCATTTCGATGGTCTCGTTGTAGTATCCGCGACGCTCGCTGTGACCGAGTATGACATATTCGGCTCCAGTGGATGCGACCATCGGGGCCGATACTTCGCCTGTGTAAGCCCCCTTGACGTGGTCGGCGCAGTTTTCGGCAGCGAGTGCGACGCAGTTCTTGTCGATGACGTCGTTGACTGCAGTCAGGTGTGTGAATGGCACGCCCAAGATGACGTCACACTTGATGCCAGCAGTCTGTGCCACCGCCATGCAGACCTCTTTGGCCAGTTGCACTCCCTCGGGCACGGTGGTGTTCATTTTCCAGTTTCCGGCTACGATGTTTTTTCTCATTTTCTTGATTGTTTAGTGTGATTAATATATTGTATTTTATTCAGTGTCGTCATTGGGGCTAGAGTCACTGGCGGGGCCGTGATTTCGGGGCTTGCGAGTGAATAGTGGCCTGAAGAGCAGATGTGTGCGATTGAGCACCAGAATAAGCAATAGCGCCAAAGCATAGCCTAAGGCTATGCGCTTGAGCTGCAGCCCGGGGTGCAAGTCCTCCCCCATGCGGCTGATGTCGACGTCAGGGTCGTGTAGCGACTGTGCGGTGATTGAGTTGAGTGTTCTTTTCCAGATGATGGTGTCGCCATGCAGGTAGACGACTGCCGGATTGCCTCGTGCAATCATCTTGATGTCGGAGTCGTCGGCCACGAGCATGGGGTAGTCGGCCATTGAGACATCGGTCCACTCGGCGATTTGTGCGTCGGTTGCGCTTGTCAGTCCATAGACTTGCACATGTTGCTCGCGCGCCTTGTCGGTGAGTTCGTTGATGACGAATGTTGTTGCGATGCTGACTTGTGGCAGGTCGGGGAAGAGGATGAGCAGCAGGCTGTCGGGTTCCAGCATTTCATCGGCAGCTTGGGCTCCATGATCAGCGACAGCTATGGCCCGCTGTCCGTCTGTGACACTGGGTCTCGCAGTCGCAATCTCGCGCCGGTCGATGTATGTCCAGCCATCAGCCTCGTCTGGCACACTGTCGATGCTGAATTGTTGCTGTTTTCCGTCTTTCTCATAAATAAAGACGTAATCCTGGTCGTCGACTGAAGGCTGTGAGCTGACGAGTTTTGTTCCGATCTTATAGGGCCTGAAATCGATCATTGGCTGTGTGAAGTAGCCCGGCAACGCAATGGCCATGGTTGCGGCAAAAGTTGCTGCCATGACCATCCACTGCACCGCAGGCCCGAAGACGCCTGGCACCTTTCGTCCAAAAGCTAGCAGGAACATCGCGCCCATTGTCAGCAGCAGGTTTTTGCCGAAAGTAGCCCAGTTAGTGAGGTGCAATGCATCGCCGAAGCATCCGCAGTCGGGCACCGCGTTGGTTGTGGCGAGCCACAATGTGAGTGGCAGCATGCCGGCCATCATGATGAGTGTTGCCACCGGCGCGCTTCGCCGATAAGCGCCAAAGAGTATCGCAGCTCCGATCAGCATCTCGACAGCCGGCAGTGCAAATGCGATGAACAGCGCCTGCCCAGCCAGGGTGTCCCACCCCAGTGTGAGCAGGTATTCAGTGACCTTATAGCAAGTGCCCCATGGGTCAATGGCCTTGGTGAATGCCGACAGGATGAATGTTGCTCCCACGACGAGCCTCATGATCAGCACAATCGCCGTGACCACAGCCGGTTGCGGCTGGTTGTTGCTGTCACTGCTGTTGCTCATTGTGCTTGATGAGTGCGAAGACTGCATAGTTTATGATGTCCTGATAGTTGGCATCGATACCCTCGCTGACGATTGTCTTGCCATCGTGGTCCTCGATTTCCTTGATTCGCTCAATCTTGTTGAGGATGAAGTCGGTGTAGCTGGATGTGCGCATGTCGCGCCATGCCTCGCCGTAGTCGGTGTTTTTGTCGATCATCAGTGCCTTTGTCTGTGCGGCGTGCTGATCATAAAGTTTGAGTGCTTGATCTGCGGTGATATCGATTTTGTCGACAAATCCCAACTTGAGTTGAATGAGTGCCATCAGCCCATAGTTGATGATGCCAATGTATTCTGGCCAGATGTCCTCCCCCACCCTGCTGACCTTATTGATCTCGAGTGTGCGAATTCGTTTTGCTTTGATGAAAATCTGGTCGGTGAGTGTCTGTGGCCTGAGTATGCGCCATGTCGGTCCGTAGTCCTTCATCTTGTTGACAAAGAGTTCTCGGCACTGTGCGACAACCTGGTCATATTGTTTGCTAGTCTTTTCCATGCTTTGCCGAATGAATTGGATTGACAAAGGTACGAAAAAAAGTTGTTATGGAGCAGAATTTGCTGATTTTTTCATCAAAAGGCAGCGCCAAGGTGACAACCTCCTTGCCAGCGTTGGCATCGGTAACAAGCCAACGCAGCTCGTTGAATGCGACGTTGCTGAACAAACATTGACACTTGCAAAATTTCAGAGAATTATTTATCCCAAAAATTGTTTTTCATCAAATCATATAATGGAATGCTCATTGTGGCATCGGTCATCAATAAAAGAGACAAGGGGCATCGCCTGCTGGCGACACCCCTTGTCGTTTAAAAGCCACACCAAAGGATGTGATGAAACTCCGAAAAAAACAGGATTTGAGAGCATTCACACCTTTGTAATCCTCTGGTTCAACTTGTGAACACCTCTCGGTCGAGGCCCGCCATTGATGTGAATACCGATCTCGGCATTTCATAATGATTTGAAGAGTATCCCAATCAACTTTGATGTGGACTGTGACGTTGAACTTAGAAATCCAATGCAAAATTACAGCAAATTTCAGAACTGTGCAAATTTTTGTCTAAAAAAAAACGTCCCATTGTCTATCAATGGGACATTTCCGAGGTCAGTATTCAGCTGACTGTTAAGCGTTTTTAGCCTTCTCGACAATAGCCTTGAAAGCCTCTGGGTTGTTCATGGCGAGGTCGGCGAGCACCTTGCGGTTGATCTCGATTCCAGCCTTGTGAATCATGCCCATGAGCTTGCTGTAAGAGAGGTCCTCGATGCGTGCAGCCGCATTGATGCGCTGAATCCACAGCGAACGGAAGTTGCGTTTTTTCTTCTTGCGGTCAGCGTATGCATAGGTGAGACCCTTCTCCCAAGTGTTCTTGGCAACGGTCCAGACGTTCTTACGAGCGCCGAAGTAACCTCTTGTAAGTTTTAAGATTTTCTTGCGTTTAGCTCTAGAAGCTACGTGATTAACTGATCTTGGCATTTTTTAAACAGTTGTGACTGCCAGCGGCTCCTTCCAGTCGGTGGTGATGCTCTTTGAGCTGGTCAATCGGTTAATAGAAAAATGTTAAAAATCTCTGCGGATTAAAAGTGAGAGCCTGCTTTTGTCGTCTTACTTGACGAGGAGCTGGCGCACCGCCTTCAGGTTGTCGACGTCGACGATGCTGACGCGGGTGAGGTTTCTCTTCTGCTTCTTGGTCTTCTTTGTCAAGATGTGACTCTTGTAAGCATGTTTTCTTTTAATCTTCCCTGTTCCGGTAAAGGTGAACCTTTTTTTGGCACCGGAATTAGTTTTAATTTTTGGCATTTTGTTTGTTATTAAAAAAGATAGTTATTAATTAACGAGGACCAGGCACTTACCAAGCCTGATGCCCCTTTCTTTTTCTTTTTTCATTTCAGAGGACTCAGAAGAGTCATGTTCTCCAGAGTCCTCTGGCTTTACTCATCACTTGCTGGAGCTTGCTCCGTCTTTGTAGCGGCAGGCTGCTCTGCTCCCGCGTCGCCAGCTGGAGCGTCTTTTTTCTTGGCCGGTGCCTTCTTTGGCGACAGCATGATGGTCATTCGCTTTCCTTCGAGCACAGGCATCTGTTCTACCTTGCCATACTCCTCGAGGTCGTTGGCAAATCGCAGCAGCAGCACCTCACCCTGCTCTTTGAACAGGATTGAGCGTCCCTTGAAGAAGACATAGCTCTTGACCTTGCATCCCTCCTGCAGGAATCCGATGGCGTGCTTGAGCTTGAAGTTGTAGTCGTGTTCGTCGGTCTGTGGTCCGAACCTAATCTCCTTGACCACGACCTTGGTCGACTTAGCCTTCTGCTCCTTGAGACGCTTGCGCTGCTGGTACTGGAACTTCTGGTAGTCCATGATTTTGCACACCGGCGGCTGTGCCATGGGTGCGATTTCGATCAGGTCCATACCCTGTTCCTCGGCAATCTTGATTGCCCGTTGAGTGGGATAAATTCCCTCCTCGACGTTGTCGCCGACAAGCCTCACCTCACGCGCACGGATCTGCTCGTTGATGGCATGGCTGTCCTTGTCATTTTTTTTGCCGCCGTGTCGGCGGTCGTTGTTGCGACGGCCAGCTTGATTTCCGCCCGCAGGGGGCGAAGGGCGCTTGGGTCCCGTCCAGAATGGTTTTTTCTCCATCAAGTAATTTTAAGTGTAAATATTGTGCTAAAGCATTGACAATCAAGCATTGACAATGTCAAAACTTGGTCATCTCGGCCACTTCAGCGTTAATATCGGCTGCAAAGGTAATAATTTTTTTCGAACCTTTGTCACCTTCGCCCTGTTTTCTTACAGAAACTTCTTCGGCAGCAGCTTCCTTCTCTCCGACAATCAGCAGGTAGGGAATGCGCTTGAGCTCGTTGTCGCGTATCTTCTTGCCAATCTTCTCGTTGCGGTCGTCGACGATGGCGCGCACATTGTTCTGGTCAAGCACTTGGCAGACGTGGTGGGCATAGTCGTTGTACTTCTCGCTGATGGGCAACACGACACACTGGTCGGGCACGAGCCACAACGGCAGCTTGCCTGCTGTGTGCTCAAGCAGCACCGCCACGAAGCGCTCGAGCGAGCCGAAAGGTGCACGGTGAATCATGACCGGACGATGCTTGAGGTTGTCGGCACCGGTGTACTCGAGGCCGAATCGCTCGGGCAGGTTGTAGTCAACCTGGATGGTGCCCAACTGCCAGCGGCGTCCCAGGGCGTCCTTGACCATGAAGTCGAGCTTGGGTCCGTAGAATGCGGCCTCGCCGGTCTCCTGTCGAGCTTTGAGCCCCTTCTCCTCACAAGCCTCGATGATAGCGCGCTCTGCCTTCTCCCAGTTCTCGTCGCTGCCGACATACTTGCCGGGGTTGTTGGGGTCTCGGAGCGAGATCTGCGCCTCATACTCAAAGCCGAAGATGCGGAAGATGAACGAGATGATGTCCATCACACCCAGAAACTCCTGCTTGAGCTGGTCGGGCGTGCAGAAGAGGTGCGCGTCGTCCTGCGTGAAGCTGCGCACGCGTGTCAGCCCGTGCAACTCGCCACTCTGCTCATAGCGGTAGACCGTACCGAACTCGGCCAGTCGCAACGGCAGGTCGCGATAGCTGCGGGGCGCTGTCTTGTAGATTTCGCAGTGGTGGGGGCAGTTCATGGGTTTGAGCAGGTATTCCTCGTCCTCCTCGGGTGTGTGAATGGGTTGGAACGAGTCCTTGCCATACTTGGCATAGTGTCCGCTGGTGACATAGAGCAACTTGTTGCCGATGTGCGGTGTGATGACCTGCTGGTATCCATACTTCTTCTGGATCTTAGCCAGGAAGTCCTGCAAGCGGTTGCGCAGTGCCGCGCCCTTGGGCAGCCACAGCGGCAGTCCCGCTCCGACGTTGGGCGAGAATGCAAACAGTTCCATCTCCTTGCCGATCTTGCGATGGTCGCGTTTTTTGGCCTCCTCGAGCAGCACGAGGTACTCATCTAACATCGACTTCTTTGGGAAGGTGATGCCATAGACACGCACCAGCTGCGGACGTTTCTCGTCGCCACGCCAATAGGCTCCGGCTAGCGAGAGTATCTTGATGGCCTTGATGGGCGCCACAGTGGGGATGTGCGGACCGCGGCAGAGGTCGGTGAAGTTACCCTGTGTGTATGTGGTGATGTGTCCGTCCTCGAGTTCGCTGATGAGCTCGCATTTGAGTGTCTGTCCTCCGTCGCCGAAGAACTTGAGCGCGTCATCCTTGCTGATGCTGCGGCGCACCACTTCTTCTTTGCGTGCCACGAGTTCGGCCATTTTCTTCTCAATTTTAGGGAAGTCGGCGCTGGTGATTGTGTTCTCACCCGGGTCGATGTCATAATAGAACCCATTCTCGATGGCAGGTCCGATGCCGAACTGGATGCCCTTGTAGAGCTCCTGCAATGCCTCAGCCAGCAGGTGAGCCGATGTGTGCCAGAAGGCGTGCTTTCCCTCGGGGTCTTCCCACTTGTAGAACTTGATGTCGCCATCATGGTCGATGGGGCGTGCAATGTCCCACTCCTCATCATTCAACGAAGCAGCCAGGATGTTACGAGCCAGCCCGGCGCTGATGCTCTCGGCAATCTGCAGGGGCGTGGTGCCATCCTCAAATTGCTTGACGTTTCCATCTGGAAATTTAATGTTAATCATTGCTATTATATAATAATGTTAAGGCCGTGCCCTACGGACGGCACGACACTGTTTTTAAAATATCGTGCAAAGGTAATACAAAAAATTGATAAATCTGGCTGAAGAATTGAGAATTATTTGCGATACTGTTGTTTTTTGTGTGGGTTCGGCTAAAAAAAGCCTCGGCAGAACCGAGGCCCACACGACGAGCTGTCGCTACGGGTGTCACATCTGCGAGATCGACTTGATCTCGTCGATAGTGAGGTGACCGATGATGTTAACGAGGCTGACATCGTTTTTCTCGATGCTCAACACGACATACTCGTAGTTGTTGCCACCGAGGGAGCGCTGCAGGATATAAACCTGTTCATCTCCCTCCTGCGAGCTCATGAGTTCGTCGTATCCTTTTTTGCCCACATACTGCATGGCATCTTTCTTGACTTTTGGCACCAAGGACTTGTTTTCGCAGGAGAGAATGCGTATGCGTTCGAGTTTTCCTGCAATGTCCTTAACCTTCTTGTTTCCTTTGGCCTTGCTTGACATGAGTCCCAGCATCGACTTGGAAATGTTGACCACACTGATGCCCTCTTGCCCAGCATACTTCTTGAATATTGCTTCTTGAGCACTAGCTGTGACCATGATGAACATGGTCAGAGCGATGATAATATATCTTTTCATAATTCAGAAATTAAGATTTAGAGTTTAGAATATCAGACATTTGCTTGAGTGCATCAACGCCCTCTCCGCCTTTGTTCAGTTGGTTGGCCAGTTGCGTGAGCACCTGCTCGGTCTCGTTGTATGCAGCCTGAGGGTCGGTATAAGTGTCCTGGTTGAGCAACGCCTGGGTTTGACGTTGGTTGTGAACATAGAGTCCGACCGAGAGCAGAATCGCGACAGTTGCGGCGATGCCAGCCACTCGCCGCCACCAGTGGCGGTGCCTCATCTGCCGAGTTGCATCAAGTGTATCGATGCGTGCCTCTAGCCGCTGCTGCAACCCATCAGGCACCTCAACGACGTCGTCTAGGGCAACAAAATACTCGTTCCACTGGTCTGGCAGCCGATTGGCCAAAGCCACCGGCGCAACTCACGCTCCTGTGCCTCGGTAGTTGTCCCCTCGTCATAGTGTTTCAGCAGGATATTAATCTCTTGTATTGTCATTGTTCATCCATTTTAAGAATCGTTCTTTCAACTTCTGTCGAGCACGGCTCAGCAATGCTCTCACACTGCCCTCGGGCATCTGCAAGTCTGTGGCAATCTCGGCAAAGGACTCGTCGCACAGATCACGACGGGTGATGATGTCGCGTTGCCGGTCGGGAAGCGTGCCGATGATGCGGTGCAGGGCTTGGGCCGCCTCGGTTCGCTCGATGTCGCGCTGCACATCGTCGGTGGCAGGCAGTTGCAGGTTGTCAGGTGGACCAACATCCACTTCTCGCGCACTGGCCATGCGCCGCCCGTCGTAATAGAAGTTCTTGAGCAACCTCACGCAGTAGGCCTCGTCATTGTCAATCGATGACAAATCGTTGCGTTTGCGCCACAGCCGGCAGTATGTTTCTTGCACCAGGTCTTCGGCATCCTGCACATTGTGTGTGAGTGACCATGCCACGCGATAGAGGCTGCGGTTAAGTGGCAAGAAACGCCGTTTGAACTCACAAGCGTCCATCAATTCAGGTGAATCAAGTCGTTGAGATTGAAGTTCTCGTCCATTTTGATGTCGCAGCACACCTTCACCACTTGCCAGTCGTGGTCGTCCTCGTCGGCGTTGACCACAAGTATCATGGTGCACTTGTCGCCCTCGACCTGCATCCACACGCGGGTAAATTCGCCCTTCTCGTTGGTGTTGACCATCTCATCGAGGCCGTCGACCGTGAGTGCGGCCAGACGCTCCTTGAATGCATTGATCGCTTCACTCGCTTCGGGAAGTTTACCGTCCAGAACTTGTATAGTCCTGGCCCCATGAAGTATCTTCAATGCCGTATCGTTCGGCACAGCCCCTTGCGCCATCTGCTGTTGCACTATCGCCCTGAGCATATCAGGAGTTAGTTCGACACACTCGACAGTTGTGTCGTTCTTCATCGTTGTGATGAACTCATCGACAGTCTCGGCCATTGTCCACAGGCAGGCAGTGAGTGCCAGTGTCAGTGTTAGCAATATCTTCTTCATTGATTGGTTTGTCTTTGTTTGGTTTTACATTGAGTGAAAAAAGCGCTTTCAATTGTATAGACGTAGTGAATGAAGATTTTGCAACAGCGAGAGGGCATTTTTTTGAGAAAAAAAATGAGTTTCTACACCTCTGTCAACAGAAAAGCCATAAACAAAGGCAAGGTCAATAGTTGTCCATTGCGACCAACATTGTAGTCGCCCAATTTAATCGCATTCGCGACATGATACTTATCGGGATGGTTCAGTACAGTACGCAAAGACTTGGCATTACCTGTGACGGCCTTACATTCGACTGGAGTGCAATAACCCTTATAACGGATGAGGAAATCAAGTTCCACACCACCATCTTTATGATAATAATACAATTTGCGTCCCATCTTTCCTAAGATGTCAGCCACAAGGTTTTCGACAATGGCCCCTTTGTATGTGAAAAGGTTACCCTCGAGGATGCTTGACTGCGTGCCATCCTCCAGCATCGAGACAAGCAAACCGATATCGGCCATATAAACCTTGAACTCACTCTGAATTCGGTTTCCATCCAGTGGCAGTTCGGTAATCATTGTATTATAGCACCTGCGTATAATACCCGCATCTTCAATCCACTGCAAACTGCCCGCATAATCGCGTCCTCTGCCACCTAGTCTGACCACGGTGTAAACAAACTTCTTATACTCTCGCGACAGTTGTGCAGGTATTGATTCAAAACATTCACGTATCCGAGACTTGTCTGTTGGCATGGCATATTTCACCATATCTGATTTATAATCATCAACGATTCGCCTCTGTACAGCAAGCACCTTCCCTACTTGTCTAGTCTCAAGAAAAGTTGTGACAACTTCGGGCATGCCTCCAACAATTATATACTGATTAAGCAGGTTGCGAAATCGGTCATAAAGCGACTCCTCAACCGGAGTTTCATTGACAAGGCATTTCCTAAGGTATTCAATATGCATGTCCTTGATGCCATTAGCCCAAAGCCATTCTTCAAAGTCCATAGGATACATATTGACAATTTCCTCAAAACCAACTGGAATGGAAGCCTCATCGTCCTCAGTTTTTTCTCTTGAAGTCTTATAACCATTGACACCAAGCAAAGAGCCAGTACACATGACATCGTATCGCCCATCTAAATGGAAATACTTCAGTGAACCTCGTGCACGAGGGCAATCTTGTATCTCGTCAAAGATAAAGCAAGTATTCCGTGCCTCAATCTCAACGTCAGGCATTGCCGCAGTAAGACGCATGACAATTGAATCTACTTCAAGATTGGGAGTGAAAAACTTTTTATAATCAGGATGCTCACGAAAATCCAGGTACACAACATTCTTGAAGTGTTTACTAGCAAAGGCAACAACACTGCTGGTTTTACCGCATTGTCTGACCCCCTTCACAACAAGAGGTTTGTGTGAGGGGTTAGCCAACCAAGACTGGAATATGCTTTCTATCTTTCGTCTATACATATCGACACATTTTCCTACCGACTTTTAAGTAGTTTGCACACATTTTCCTATCGACTTTTTGGATGGCTGCGCACATTTTCCACCCGACTTTGAGTGCAAAGGTAATACAAAAATTGAGAATTGTGAATGTAGGATGAAGAATTATTTGCGATACTAACGTTTTTTTGTGGTTTTACGGCAAAAAGTTGGCCTCGGCAGAACCGAGGCCCACACGACGTGTTTGTTATTTGGTCATGCGCTTGAGCACATTGTAGCTGGGCAGGATGCCCAGTTCGCCGGCTTTGCTCAAGTCGGCCACGCCCAGTGGCTTGTTGCCCAGGCGCAAGTACATCAAGCCCCGGTTGTAGTAAGCCTCGCCCAGGTCGGGCTTGACCTCGAGGGCACTGGTAAACGAGCTGATGGCACTCGTGTAGTCGCCCATGAGCATATAGGCGTTGCCCTTGTCAAAGTGTGCATAGACATTCTTGGGCGAGCGCTTGAGCACTTGGTCAAGGTCGGCGACCATCTGCTGCAGCGCTTCGGCGTCCTCGCGCTGGTGCAGCATGGCCTGCGCCTTGACATCGGTGGTGGCGACAGCATCGATCTCTGCCCCACTTTGTGCCATGCGGTATCGCATATAGCGCGCGTTGGCACGCAGGAAGTAGGCCAGCGTGAACTCGGGGCTGGCGGCAATGGCACGGTCAGCATCGGCGATGGCAGCCTCGGGGTTGCGCACCATCAGGTAGTCCATGGCACGGGCAAAGTAGTCGACGGCACGGGGCTTGGCGCCGGCAAGCAGGCTATTGTAGTACTCGATGCTGGCAAAGTGCCGGTTGATCTCCTGCTCGGCCAGTCGCTGGTCGCCGCTGACCAGCGACAGCGTGGCAGACAGCAGCCGGCTGTCGTTGACCTCATCAATCTCGCGCATGTAGTAGGTGTTGCCGTTGAGTTTGTTGTCGCGCACATAGTAGGTGAGCAGCACCATGGGCTCAGGCTCGACCTCGACGTTGCTGTTCTGTATGCGGCCTCGCTGCTTGTTGTCATACTCAGGTTTGATGGGGTTCTCGGGGGCTACAGTGAGCAGCTGGTCAAACCGTGCCATGATCTCGTCTTGCGTCTCGGGTTCGTCGACAAATCCCATCTCTGCTCGCTCCTTGGCCCGCTTCACGGCAGCTTCGGCCTCGACCTCGGCGGGATTGAAGTCGCTCACGCGGGTCTTCTTGCTCTTGAAGATGGCAAGGGCGCGGTCGTAGTCGGCCTTCTCGCCCTTGAGGTCGCCCAGTTGACGCTTGGCACCGCCGCGCGCCATATAGCCAGCCTCAAACTTGGGATATTTCTCCAGCACACGGTCCATGTCGCCGATAGCTTTGCGGTACTGGCCTGTGCGCATATAGAGCATGGCGCGGTTGTAGAGCGCCATGAAGTTCTGCGGGTCGCTCTTGAGCACGCGGCTGAAGTTGTCGATAGCCTTGTTGTTCTCGCCGACCTCGGCCTGAAGCAGCGCACGGTTGAAGTGGGCCTCCATGTTGTTTGGGTCGAGGCTCACGGCGTAGTCATAGTCGGCCATGGCACCGAAGTAGTCATCAAGGTGATACTTCATGTAGGCTCGGTTGACAAAGTAGCCGGCATAGTTTGGCTCGAGCTTGATGGCCTCGTTCATGTCGGCTAGTGCAGCCTCATAGTCGTGCTGGCTGCGCATCTCGATTTCGGCGCGCATAACGTAAGCGCTGGCGTTGTTCTTTGACAGCTCGATGCTTCGTGCCAGATTGAGCAGCGCGGCGGTCGAGTCCTTGCGGGCCAGGTTGAGGTGAGCCAGTCCCAGATAGGCACGGTCGTTCTTTGGGTCTAGCCTGATGAGCCGGTCGTAGCTGGCCTGTGCCTCGTCGTACAGTTTCAGCTCATCCTGGCACACGGCGCGATTCATGAGAAACACCTTCTCCTCGGGCATGAGCTCCAATCCCTTGTCATAGTCGGCAATAGCGCCCTTGAAGTCGCGCAGGTTCTGCCGGGCCACACCGCGCACCTGATAAGCGTCGACGATGAAGGGGTTGCGTTCGATGGCTAGCGACGCGTCGGCCTCGGCCCCCTGGTAGTCCTCAAGGTTGATTTTGGCCACAGCTCGGTAGAAGTATGGCTCGGCCAGGAACGGTTTGACCTTGATGACCTGGTTGAAATACTGAATCGAGAGGATATAGTCCTCAAAGTAGAGCGAGTTGCGGCCGATGCGCATCACCTGGTCGGTGTTGATCTGGGCCTGCACGGCCATCGCCACCAGCAGCAACAGTATGTATGTGGTTATTCGCTTCATTGTTCAAGACATAAGAGCATAAGAACACTAACCTCCAGTCCATGCTTTACTTTTAGAAACAGCCAGAAGGACAAAAGGGGTGTTGGTTGCTTTTTAAACTGCAAAAGTAATGGAAATATTTCAAATTGGGGGCAGAAATGTTGCATGTTTGGGGCAGAATGTTTAACTTTGCCGTCGGAAATGGCTTGGAGCCACTTCCACCGACATCGTTGCCCCAAAGCGTTATGCTTGTTCTTGTAGTCTGAGAACCTGAGAAATTCATTTGACTATACTCAAGAGGAAAGCATGCGGCTGACCGCGCTATACAGTGCGGGCTGCATCATTACCCCTTTTTGAGTATTACGGTTTTCTCAGGACCATCAGACTACGAAGTGTGGCATAGCAGTCCGCGCTTTTTTTGTGCTTGTGCCCAAAATCGTCGCATGTCGGGGCTAACTTTGCCGACGAAATTTAACCGCGAATTGACACGAAGAGTTTTATAAACCGCGAATATACGCGAAAGATATTTGTGCCAAGCCGCGAAACTCTCGCGAAAGGCATTTCTGAACTGCGAATTGCGTGATGGATTTTTGTGCCGTAGCACGCATTGCTTAATTAGATAAAAGGATTTAAAAATTATAAAATGAAAAATTATGGAAAGAAATTATTGGTTGCACAGAATTATGGGGGGCGACAATGCGCTGCCCTTTGCTCATCCGCTATTATTTGAACACAACATTTTATCAATCGGCTGGTGCGACTTCTCAGAAGATGAGTTTGCCGCGCAAGTCAAGAAAGAAGGAATCGCGGCCATCGACCGCAGAATGAGTGCAGAAGGCTGGGGAATGCCAAGAAACCGATGGAACCTTTTCCGTTTTATCTGTGAAATGAAACAAGGTGACATCGTGGTTGTGCCCATGTGGAACACTTTTAACGTCTTTGAAATCACCAGTGATGCTGTGATGACCAACGAGTCGATTGACAAGTCTCTGTTATTAGATTGGAATGCCCAATCGGCCACCTACAGAGGAGATGTATATTTCTACAACGCTGAGGGCAACGCTGTGGATTTGGGTTTCTATCGTGAAGTTAAGCCTATTGTGAAAGACATCCCTCGCAATGCGTACGCCGACTCACAGCTGTACATGAGAATGAAGATACGCCAGACCAATGCGAATATCAGCGATTTGAAAGACTCTGTTGACCATGCCATCTTGTCGTTTCAAAGCAGCAAACCCATCAACATAAAGAATGAGTTTGTTGAGGACGCAGCCCCAAACCTTCTCAATAAAATCAGCAAATTGGCTACAGACCAAAAGCTGGAGCAAATAGTTGAAGATTTCTTGAAATCCATTGGCGCCCGAGTGGACACACCCAGCAAGAATGAGTCGGCAACAGAGAATGGCGATGCCGACAAAGTTGCTTACTTTGACAACATCAAGGTTGCCATTATGGTGCAAGTAAAAAAGCATCAGGGCATCACGCATGAGTGGGCTGTTGAGCAGATCAAAGCGTTTAAGAACAACCATGACTATGGCGACTATGATACCCACATGTGGGTAATCTCTACTTGTGATGATTTCAGTGCTGATGCCAAGAAAATGTCACAGGAGCATGGTGTCAGACTGATTAACGGCATCGAGTTCTGCAAGATGCTCCTCGATGCCGGCTTGGAAGGCCTGACCTTGTAATCATGGCCAACCTATTGCGGAAAAATAGGGTTCAGTCTTTCGGCTGACAGCAATATAGAGAACAGCAGTTTGCTTCCCATAGTCAGACCAAAATTGAACGAAGAGAGCTGGTGGTGCATTTGGCGTTATTTCAATGCTATGGACTTTGATGGGGTCTACGCTTGCTTCAAGGAAGTGATAGAGATGGTTGACGCACATTTAACGACAAAAGCATAACAACCTAGTTTTCAATCTCCACAAATACAAGACAATCAACTGAAAGTGGTCGCTCGTGTACATATAAACGTGCACGAGCGACCACTTTCGTTGACAGTTGCTCTTTGGGTTGGGACATCGCCCTACCCTGTCTCAACTCTGGCGTAAATCTGTTCGGCCTGCTTGATAGAAGACCTGGCCAATGCGGCTAATGTGGTCGCCGATGGGGGTGTCTTTGACCTTGTGGTAATCAATCAGGTCGACTGAATATAGCAGTTCCAAGTCATCAATGTCGGTGAGCATGGCCAACAACTGCGCAGCAGTTACCCCCTGACCAACGGCACAGAGGTCGATATCTGATCCTTCACGAAAATTGCCTTTGGCCCGAGAGCCAAAGATCAGAATCTTCTCGATGTTCTCATAACGTCTGAAAACCGCGCGAAATTCCTCAATCACCCTGTCACTTAGCCCAAACTTCATTTCTTATTGATGAAGGAAACACTTCAGTTCCTCGTCCAGCCGCTTAAGCAATGCGGCGAACTCATGATAAATCATGGCCACGACTTCGTCTGCGTCTTCCTCGTTATAGGTGTGAGACATCATGTTGCGTGCTTTCATCATCCTGCGCCATGCATCATGATTAGTAATCAATCCATCCTCAAAAGCCATCTTGAGCGTGCCATTGGGTCCGGTCATAAATTCATAGCCTTTGAATATCAGCAGGTCTTGCAGAACCTTCCAAGCCAGCTCGACAGTATATTCAAAACGCTGAATGAGGCCTTCTTTTTCTAGAACAGACAAACTGGCCATCGCGCGAGAGTCGGTCACCTCGGTCAATCTGGCACATGCCTTATGGTAATTGTCATATCGTTGTTCCCAACGGATATCGTTTTGCTCATCCATATCCATGCCTTCTAAAGTTTGATGCAAAATTACGAAAAAACTTTGAAATCACCAAAACTTCAGTCATTATTATGATGATTTTGCGGTGCTTGTGCCCAAAATCGTCGCATGTCGGAGCTAACTTTGCCGGCAAGAATTAACCAACCAACAGCTTAAGATGACAACAAACAAGACCAAAAAAGGGATTTTCCACCGATTGGTGGACAGTATCGCCAAAGGCGACGAGGAGAAAGAGATGTATGTGTGGGACATCTGCTACCGCTATGAGCTGTGGCTCGCACTGGTTTTTGTGGCGCTGATAGCCTTTGCGCAATATAAGCTTGCGCCTAACAGTATACGACTGATTCTGCTGCCGCTGATGGCTGCCGGGCTGACCGTTCTGCCCCTCTATGAGCAGAATGGCGACAAGGGATTCAGCAAGCGAGAGGACATCGGGCAGCTGCGCCTTGCCTTGTCGGGTGTTATTGGATGGTTGTCGCTAGCTTTGCTCGTAGCGGTCCCCATCATGATGCTCATCGACTCCTTCACTGACGAACAACTGCTTGCCTCAGTGCTGTGCATTGTGGTCATCGTAGCGGTTTATATCATCGCTAGCGACTATGTCAAGTGGCGTTTTGACTGGGCTGTGAAGCACTACGACTGCTTGTTCTCGCGCCACTACCGGTGGTGGACTTCCGGTCTCGACTATGATGTGCAAAGGTTAAACATGAAATACAAATTCATGCGCAGCTACAAGACCAACACTGCGGTCTTGCTTATCGCCGGGTCGCTGTGTGTGTTGATTCTGGTATTATCGTCACCTTTTTTGCAGCACGGCTATTCGAAAGATGCGAGACAAAACAGCTCTGTTTCCTACACAGAACAAACTGAGACCTCGAGTAAAAGTGATGTAGATGAAGCAAACCAGCCCAGATCGTTTACGGTTATTAAAACTGATGACATTGCAGACAATAACAATGCAGATGCGGTTGACGGGAGAAACAACGAGGAGGGGGATCCGCCGGCTGAGCTGGACCTGCCTGCCTATATGGTTTTGGAGAGCCAGTGGACGATGCATGGGACGATTGGCTCCTATCGTGTCAATGGCACTGTGACATTCACCCAAGACGGGTTACATGGGCAATATGGCTATGACGGCAAGAAGACGGGCATCACCTTGCGCGGCGGTCCGGTCGATGAAAATGATGGGCATTTGTTTGCCCAAGAGTTCAACTACAAAGGTGAGCAGTGCGGCGAGTATCACGGCATTTTCACTTATCCAAAGACGTGCAAGGGTGTGTTCACAAACTATAAAGGCGAGACGTTCGACTTTGTGTGGCACTTTGAGTGAATGCTGTGGCCGATCCGTGGCTCGGCATAGCCGACCGAGGGGGAACAACGTGATAGCATGTTTCTGGGCTGCTGGTTTGTTGGTTGTTTGACTTACAGTATATGCTGAAAGTGGTCGCTCGTGTACATTTTGAGGTACATGAGCGACCACTTTCAGTTGCACATGTGTCAATGCTCTAATCAACAGAACAGCTCGTCAAGTGTCAGTTGGCGCTGGACGCATTCAGAGTATTCATTCTGTATGAGTCCCTTGGCTGTGATCATGGTCAGGATGACATTCTTATCGGTGCCAGTGGCCGCGATGAATGTCGCAATTTTTCGTTCGATGTTTTCCTCATCAGTCGCAGTCATGGCGTAAGGGTGCTGATAGAACTTCATCTCACAGATATTGATGGCCCGGTCTGCCCTGTCGATGAGCATATCTATTTGAGCCGACTGATTTCCATCAGTACCACACCAAGCGAACACGTTTGCAACGATTCCTGATATTCCCAATGCTCTTTTTACCTGTTCAGCATGGTTCAGACATAACATCTCAAATGCCAGTCCGCTCCATGTGCTGTAGATGTGAGAGTTCTGATTGCTTGACCAGTAATTGGGAGCATGGGCATCGGCCTTGAGCATGACTTGAAAATGAAACAACGTGAATGGGTCAACCAATTGGAATAAAGTGTCTGGGCTCTTGCGCCCGGCATTAGCGCGCCGTCTGGCACTTGCCTGTTGGACGTAAGGCTCGTAGCTACGCACAAAACCACAACTCTCCAGTTCTTCAAGCATCATCGAGAACTTGCCGTTGTCGCTCAAGCCCGTTTGCGCAATTATCTCTTGCCTATTCAGCCCCCTGCCCTTTCGTGCCAGTGCCGTCACAATCTTGATGTGACTGGCGGCATTCTTGTACAGCGAGTTATACAAGCTCTGGAACTCATCGTGCAGTTCTCCATCATCGGCAAACAGCAAACGGTCGACATTCTGCGCCACGCTCTGATTCTTCTCCATCTTTGACAGATAGAAGGGCACCCCTCCCAACACCATATAGCACTCAGCTATTTGTCTGACTGACAAGCGGAATCCCCTGGCTTGGAAATATTCTCGGCATTCAGCCAATGTGAAGGGCTTCAGCGAAATCTTGTGCGTGACACGATTATGAAGCCCTCCCCGATTCTTTATCAGGTTGTTGATAATCCACGAGGTAGCACTGCCGCACACAATCAGTTTAATGTCATCTCGCCATGAAGCCCATGAGTTCCAGAAGTGCTCCAGCCCACTGATGAAGTGTGACCGCGGTGTGTCCATCCATGGCATCTCGTCGATAAAAACAATTTTCTTTCCCTCGGGCAGTGTCTGGAGATAATTTTCCAAAGCCACAAAAGCATCAAGCCAGGTTTTAGGCTCAGGATCACCTGGTGACTTTCGGGGAATGCCCTGCATGAAATTAGCCAGCTGCAGCCGCATTGTGACCTGATGCATTCCGGCGACATAGAACGCAAAGTCTTTGCCAATGACCTGCTGAATGAGGAATGTCTTGCCAACCCGCCTACGACCGTACACAGCCACAAATTCTGATTGGTCGGAGTCGATATATTCTCTCAATTGCCGACATTCCTTGGCACGACCAATAAATAGTTTGCTCATATCCCACTTGTTAACGATTTGCTTTTTTACCATGCAAAGGTAGTACATTATAATTAAACCAACAAGAAAAATCAGCTGAAAGTGGTCGCTCGTGTACCCAAAAATGTACACGAGCGACCAGTTTCGTTGATTGTTGCCCTTTTGCTTGGGACATAACAGCCTCCACAGCCATAATATCGCTGATGTGAGCGCTGTGATTAACTTCATGCTGGGAAAGAAAAAATAATAATTGGCCGAGCTGTGGGACGGCATAGTCGACCGAGGGGAATCAGTGACGGGGGCAGAGTGCGGAGATGGAGCTGGAAGGCTTGCTGGGATGTTTTTTGCCTCTTTTTTTGAAAAAAATGAGCTTTTGCGCAACATGTGCCCTTGTGATTCCCATGTTTGTGCTAACTTTGCAGCAGAAACTAAAACGTGAAGATGATGGAAGCATATACACCGACAAATGCGCAGAAATATCTGTGGCTGGCCGACACGATCCAGCGTGGGGGCCGCATGACGTTTGACGAAATCAACGAGCGCTGGCTCAGCAACCAGACGCTGAGCGGCGGCAATGAGATTTTGAAACGGACATTCCACAAGTGGATCAAGCAGGTCAAGAAGATGCTGGGCGTGGAGATTGAATGTGAGCGCCGCGGTGGCTATCACTACTTTATCAAGGATGAGGGTGAACTAGAAAATGGCGGCATGGCCCGGTGGCTGCTTGAGTCGGCCTCGGTGCAGTCGGTCCTGCTCGAGAGTCTGCCGCTGCGCAGCCGCATCTTGCTGGAAACCGTACCCTCGGGCGAGAGCCACCTGACCACCGTACTTGGGGCGATGCGGCACAACCATCCGCTGACTATCGCCTTCCAGTCGTTCTGGCATGAGCACCCTTACACGTTCGTGATTCACCCCTACGCCCTGAAAATGTTCAAGCAGCGGTGGTATCTGTTGGGCTACAGTCCTGACTACGACATGGTGCGCATCTACGGTCTGGACCGCATCCTGGAAGTAGTGCCGCATGCCGATGAGCAATTCAAGCTGCCCAGCGACTTCGACGCGGCCACGTTCTTTCGCGACTACTATGGCGTGTGCCTGTCGGACTGCAAAGCCCAGCTGGTGCGTCTGCGGGTGAGTGCCGATCAGGCTCCCTATCTGCGCACGCTGCCGTTGCACACATCGCAAAAAGAGGTTGAGACCACCGACGATTACAGCATATTCACCTATTGGCTCAGCCCAGAATTTGATTTTGTCCAGGCCTTGCTTGCCATGGGCGAAGATGTCGAGGTGCTGTCGCCTGCCAATCTTCGCCAGACCATGGCCAGGCATGCCCAGGCCCTCGCCGAACTCTACAGCAAAGTCTGATTTCCTGAGAACACACAAATTGTAGACTATGTCGCGCCGTGCCTGCGGCGCGGCTTTGTCGTCCTTAACAGTTGAGAGCCACAATAATCGTGAACTACTACCCGTTCTGTAGATGATGATTCAATATATAGCTGACATAGCCCATTACGACTCGGTGCTGAGTCGGGTGGCCAGCGTGAGGCGCAGCCTGTGGATTGGCACAGCCGACATCAAGGATCTGCACGTTGCGGCGAGTGCCACAAGCCTGCCGTTTCTGGCGTTGATCGCGCAACTCATCGGGCGCGGTGTGGAGGTGCGCCTGATTCATGCCAAGGAACCGGGTCCGAACTTCCGCGAGGACTTTGACCGCTACCCGGTGCTATACGACCGACTGGAACGTGTGTTGTGCCCGCGAGTTCACTTTAAACTGCTCGTGTTCGACAGCCGGGAGGTGTATGTGGGCAGCGCCAACCTGACTGGTGCGGGCCTGGGCATGAAACCCGCTGGCAAGCGAAACTTTGAGGCCGGCATACTGACCGACGAGCCACAAATCGTGGAGCAAGCCATGACCCAGTTTGACGAGGTGTGGATGGGCAAACACTGCCGCAAGTGCAAGCGACGCGCGTTTTGCCCCGACCCCATCGCGTGATGCCGCAAGACTGCAGCCGAGAAATCGGTTGAGTTTTTTCCAAACTCGTCAAAATTTGGCTTGTTTGGTAAAAAACTCAACCGGCTGAATGTGGAAGGATACAAGCTTTGTCACCTGAAATTTGCATACTGCCAGTGCGTCTGGCGCTGGTCACTGGATGCGCAGCGAGTGGATGATGGCACGCACCTCGGGGTCGTCGGCACGGGTGTTGAGCAGATGGAAGGCGATGAGCCATCCGTCCTGGTCGCGCACCAGGGTCTGGTAGTCATAGCCGTCCTCGGTGAAGGTGCAAGTCTTGTAGGTGCGTCCGACGATTGTCACGTCATCGCCCACCGTGGCATGGCTGCCAGCGACCAGCTCGGAGATGCGGCTATCCGCGTTACTTCCCTGGCTCTCACACACCGAGATAATCATATAGGGTCCCTGAATGATATCCTCGTTGATGGTGCCTTTTAACAGATTGACTCCATCATAATTGGTCTGCACGATCTGCCACCCATGTGGCATCGCGGCAGTGAAGTGCTCATGTTCAATGGTGCTCTCCAGTGCGGGCAGTGAATTTGCCTCGACCGTCTCGTGGTCGATGCCGATGCCAGGTCCTCCGCAGGTGGGCTGATTGTTTCTCACCCCCTGCTGCTCACGCTGTCCACAGGCGAGCACAATGGCACCAACGGTTGCAGCGATCACCAGAATCAAAATCATTCTGTTCATACCATATAGTCATTTATTCGTTCCATGTGTCAAGGTCGGGTGCGGCCTCAGGAAGTGTCGAGGCGTGGAAGACCGGGTCGGCCATACCGGCCCGCTTCTGGCGGCGGTAGTCATCGAGCAGCCTGAAGGCATACTTGCCCAGATATGCGATGCCCACCAGGTTGCAGGCAGTGAGCAACGCCATGCACACGTCGCCCAGGCTCCAGACCAGCTCGAGGCTGGCCACGGCCCCAAAAATCACCATCACTGTGCCCGAGAGCACGCGAAAGACGGTGACAACCCATCGCTTGTCGGTGAGGAAGCGTATGTTGGCCTCGCCGTAGTAATAGTTGCCGATGATGCTGCTGAAGGCAAACAGGAAGATGGCGATGGCGACAAAGATGGTGCCCGTGCTGCCAATCTCGGAGTTGAGCGCGCTCTGTGTGAGGGCTATGCCGTTGAGCGACGGGTCGGTATAGAGTCCGCTGATGAGGATGATGAATGCCGTGCACGAGCACACGAGCAGTGTGTCGGTATACACCCCCAGCGCCTGCACCAGCCCTTGCTTGACGGGATGCGAGACATGCGCCGTTGCCGCCACATTTGGTGCCGATCCCTCACCGGCCTCGTTGCTGAACAGGCCGCGCTTGATGCCCACCATCATGGTCACCCCCAATGAGCCTCCGGCAAACTGCTCGAGTCCAAATGCGCTCTCGACAATGAGTTCGAAAATATCAGGAATCTCGTCGTAGTTCATCACCACCACAACCAGTGCAAGAATGAAGTAGCCCACTGCCATGATGGGCACCAGCACGCTGCTCACATGAGCGATGCGGCGGATGCCGCCAAATGCGATGAACGTGCCCACAGCAGCCAGGATGACCCCCACCGTCAGATTGTCGAACCCGAAGGCATGGTTCATGGCGCTGCAGATGGTGTTGCTCTGGATGGAGTTGTATGACAGGCCGAAGGTGAGAATCATGAGCACAGCAAACACTACGGCCAGCCACCGGCAGTGCATTCCATGCATGATATAATAGGCCGGACCACCGACAAACGACTCGCCGTCACGCCGCTTGTAGAGCTGCGCCAGTGTCGACTCGACAAAGGCAGTCGCGCCGCCGATGATGGCAATGATCCACATCCAGAAGACAGCTCCCGGGCCACCGATGGCGATAGCCGTTGCCACACCAGCCAGGTTGCCCGTGCCGACACGCGTGGCGACAGAGACGGCAAATGCCTGAAATGACGAGATGCGCCGGTGCTTGCGCCCTGCCGGGTCGGCAAGCAGTCGCACCATCTCGCCCAACATCCTGAACTGCACAAAGCGGGTGCGCACGGTGAAATAAAGTCCACACACAATCAGCGCGCCTATCAGGATATAGGCCCACAAGAAGTCACAAAATGCTGTCAAGGCTACATTGAGCCATCCGTCTGCCGCAAACACTGCTTTAAGAATTTGGAAATTGAGAATTGAAGGTGAGTTACTCACTAGTGAACGGAATTGATGACCTTGCGGTTGATGTCGGCGATGCGGTCTTCTTGCATCTTGACCACACGGCGGTCGTAGGTCATGATGCCATTGACCTCGGTCTCGCAGTCGGTGGTCTGTGTGTAGATGGCGCCCGAGTAGCCGTGCTCACGAGCCAGTTCGATGAGCATGCCTGCGTAGCGGACGTAGGTGTCGGTCACCTCCTGCGTGTTGTTAAACTTGATATATCCCCAGTTCTGGTCGCTCTTGACCCAGGTGTGGTCGGCCACCGGAAAACCGATGCCGCCATACTCGCCCATGACCATCACGCGGTCGGGGTCGGTGAAGAAACACTTGGGATCAGGGTAGTTGTGCACATCGAGGATGTCGCCGCAGCAATAGAGATTGCCTCCACTGGCCGGATTGACCAGACGTGACGGGTCACGCCGTTTGGTCCAGTTGACCACGCTCCATGTGTTGAACTGGCCCCATGCCTCGTTAAACGGCACCCACGACGCGATGCAGCCGAATGCCCCGAACTGGCTGATGATCTCACCCCACTCCTTATAATAATTGTCGATGCTCTCCTGCGAGCGCCGACACACCACCGCGCCGCGGTAGTAGCTATGTCCCCAGTCATCCCAGGGCTGGCCGTTGTCATAGTCGCCGCTGGGCATGTCCTGCCACACGATGATGCCCGCGCGGTCGCAGTGGGCATACCATAATTCAGGTTCTACCTTGACGTGCTTGCGAATGAGGTTGAATCCCCACTGGCGCGTCTTGTCGATGTCGTAGCGCATGGCCTCGGGCGACGGTGCGGTGTACAGGCCGTCGGGCCACCATCCCTGGTCGAGCAGACCGAACTGGAAGATGGGCTTGCCATTGAGGGTAAAGCGCATGAAACCATCGGCATCACGCGCCATGCCAAACTCGCGCATGGCGAAGTAGGAGCGCACGCGGTCCAAGACTTTTCCCTTACTGTCTTTGAGCAAGACCTCGATGTCATAGAGATAAGGGTCATCGGGTGTCCACAGACGCACGGGTCTGGGCAGGGTCAGCACAGGAACCTGCTCGGCTTCGGCCCGTGCCACCACCTTGCCCTTGGCATCGAGCAGCCGCACCTCTTTTTTGCCACTGTCCCAGTTGTTGCACAGCGCCTCGACAGTGAGCGTGCCGGCCTTGATGTCGGGATGACAATAGATGCGCTCAAAGTGTGCTTGAGGCACCGGTTCGAGCCACACTGTCTGCCAGATGCCGCTCACGGGCGTATACCAGATGCCACGTGCCTTGCTTCGCTGCTTGCCGCAGGGCTGGTAGCCCACATCGGTGGCATCGAGCACCCGGACCACCAACTCATTGTCACCCTTGCGCGCAAGGGCACCGGTGATGTCGATGCTGAAGGCCGTATATCCGCCTGTGTGCGTGCCCACTTTAGTGCCGTTGACCCACACCTCGGCACTCCAGTCGACAGCGCCGAAGTTGAGATGAATCAGGTTATTCTTTTTCCACTTTTTTGGCAGCTTGAATGTTGTGCGATACCACAGAGCATGGTTCTCATCGAGTGATTTGCCAACGCCTGACAAGTCGCTCTCGACACAGAACGGCACCAGAATCTGCCCGTCCCATGCAGTGGGCTGAGCGGCACTTTTCCCGGTGATGGCATATTGCCAGAGGCCGTTGAGATTCATCCATTGCCCCCGCTGCATGAGCGGTCGTGGATATTCGTTCCACACATTGCTGACATCGATGGTTTCGGCCCATGGCGAGCGAATGTGGTTGCCAGCCATCTGATAGGCCGCAGCATTGAGGGCGCAAGCCATCAGCACCAGCAGTGCCGTGATTGTTCTCGAAATAGACATAGTGATAGTGTTTACAGTCCTTGTTTCGCCCACAAATTTACTATTAATTCTTAAAATACGCACTATAATTTGTTCATTTTGTGGAAAAGCACTAATTTTGAAATTTGATTTAAGAGATTATCGCCCGACATGAATAAACTGACAATCATAGCCCTGATAGCCGCCCTTGTGCTGGTGCCCGACACCGCCTGGGCGCGCAAGAAGAAAAAGAAATATCAAAAGAGCGAGGTTCGCATCGAGCAGACACAGGTGGTCGACGAGACTCCGCAACCTGTGGTGATCACCCGTCCTGCCGAGCAGCTGTATGGTGAATGGGACCTGGAGTCGATGCGCAAAAAGCCTGTTCAGACTCGTGAGCGCGCCTATATCTACCTAGACTTCAAGAACTACAAGGTCTATGGCAACAATGGCTGCAACGACCTGAACGGCCGTTTTCAGCTCAACGGCAAGAACATCACGTTTCTGGACATGATCACCACTGACCACACCTGCCACAACGCCACGAGCGAACGCACCGTGATGAAGACGCTGAGCGAAGTGCGCACCTACGAGGTGACCCAACTCTATGGCATGGAATACCTCAGCCTGATGAACAACAAGGGGGCAGTGCTGATGACGCTCAAGCGGCAGAACCTGGACCTGCTGGGCGGTGTCTGGCTGGTCAAGGAGGTGGACAACGAGATTGTGTCAGACAAGAACATGCGGCTGGTGATCGACCCGGTGATGCAGACGCTGCACGGGCAGACGGGCTGCAACATCATCAACGGCAGCATCACCATCGACACCGCCAAGGACTTTGCCATCCAATTTGAGGATCTGCGTTCGACCGAGCACCACTGTGGCGACATGACTGCCGAGACCTCGATGCTGCTGGCGCTGGAGCGTGCCGAGTATTGCAAGCGCGTCAACGACCAGGAGGTGGCGCTGCTCGACGGCCAGGGCACCATTGTGCTGCGCCTGACCCGCACCACACTCACCCGATAGCGCCGTGGCTTGGCAGCATCGCTGTCAAGGCCACGGCGCAAACGTGCCCCCCATCTTCACATCGCTGAGACAGGGGGCACGTTTATAGTGTGGTTAGTCACCATGAAAGGGTCGGTTCTTTTGATGACATCCGAGGCACCGTCAAAATAACTGTCACTTTCATGGCTCGCATAGAGTGCGGTAGTTGCAGTGCAGCATCTCGCCCTGGTCGCCGCGCAGGTGGAAGGGTCCGCCCACACACCAGTCCCAGGCCTTGCACTTCTTGCATTGCGCCTGCTTCATCCAGCGACGGTCGCGCATCTGCTCGAAGCGGTTCTGCCACACGTCCGAGAATCTGTCACGATAGATGTTGCCCTGGGCATAGTGCGCGCGGATGCTCATGCAGCCACTGATGTCGCCACCCGCCAGCACCGATGCGGTCATCGTGCCCGCATCGCACCTGTAGGTGTGGCTGCGCACCACGCCCTCATAGTCGCCCAAGTATCCCTCGCAGCTGTAGGACAAGTCAATCTTGCCCTCGCTGCGTGTGTCGGCGATGAAGTCCATCAGCTGTCGGTATTGCTGCGGTGGGAGGAACAGCTCGGGGTGCAGTGTAGCCCGGCCTTGCGGAAAGATGGTGAAGATGCGCCACTTTCTCACTCCAGTGGCGATGAGGTGCTGCTTGAACTGCTGCAAGGTGCCGAAGTTGCGCTGGTTGACACAGGTGATGACATCCCAGATGAGCCGTGGTGTGCGTGTCAACAGACCAATGGCACGCATAGCCCCCTCGAACGACCGGCCACGCAGCCACTCATGCTCGGGTTGCAATCCGTCCAGACTGACCGCGATGGTGTTCAAGCCCGCATCCAGCAGCCGGTCGAGCATCGCCTGGTCGAGCAAGACACCATTGGTGACGGTGCCCCACGCGAATCCCCGGCTGGTGATGGCCCTGCCACACTCGACAATGTCGGGTCTGACCAGCGGCTCGCCGCCCACGGTGTTGACCAGCACGTCGGCTGGGTCGGTCATCTGCGCCACATCGTCGAGCACAGGCACAAAATGCTCAAGCGGCATGTCGGGCACAATGGCCTCCTTGCGGCAGTCGCTGCCGCAGTGGCGGCACGCCAGGTTGCAACGCAAGGTGCACTCCCAGAACAGTTGCCGCAGCGGATGATGCTTTTCGAGCCACTTGCGCTCGCGCCGTGTTCGCTCGAGTTCAATGATTTGACGTGTAGTCATCAGTGGGTAGAATTGTCGCTATCAGTGCCATCGTGCTGCTGGTTTGAGTCATCTTGCTGCACACACGGCTCACTGCCATCGTCATGACCCTCCTGCACCTGTGTCGTATCCATCATTGGCGGTGGCCCATAAACGCATTCCACGGGCCCCGGACACGACGTGAGTCCCAGCAACGCGCCCACAGCCATGAGCGGGCGAATGAGCCATTTTGTTATTGGTCTAACGATATTTTTCATCGCGATTACGGATTTTTTCAGTTTGTTTGTTCGTCGGCGGCTGTGTCCTCGTGCATCTCGACCGGCGGGCCATAAACATCCTCCAGCACGTTGATGGTGTCGCGGCGGAACACGGGGCGCGGCCCATAGACCAGTTTGCGCACCTGGATGCTGTCGCGCGCCTGCGCCTCGGGCGACGGAGGCGGTGGCCCATAGACTTTCTCCTGCTGGACCACTCTGGGACATGCGGTCAGGCCCAGCAATGCTCCGACGGCCATGAGCAGGCGCACCGTCAGTTTCTTTATTTCTTGAATTGTAGCTTTCATTGTCATGCAGATTGATGGAGCAAAGTTACAAATAATTCACAAAAACCGCAAGTTTTTTTTTCAAAAAAAACGAGCCCCTTGCGAGGCTCGCCGTTGCTGTGGGTGCCTTAATGCAGCGCTACAAGTCCTCGCTGCCGATTTCCTCAAACTCAGAAAGTTCATCCTCGTTGAACTCCTCATCGCCGAAGAACTCTTCTCCGAGCTCCTCAATGGTGGTGTCAACCTTGGGTATGACAGGCACAAACTCGTCGATGTCGATGCTCTCCTTGGGCGCCTTGCCTTCCTTGCGCTGGCACAGCGGGTCGACAAGCGACTTGCCTGGCATGGTCTCCTTGAGCCGCATGTAGAAGTAGCGGTCGGTCATGTAGTCAAAGACGAACTTGAGCTTCTGCCCCTCGTCCTCGACAAGTTCCTCGATGGGTGTGTCCTCCATGAGCCAGATATCCTCGTCCGAGTCAGTTCCCATGTCCATATAGGTGATTTCCTTCTCGTTGTTCCAGTCGTCGTCACAGATAAAGAAGCTGTCCATCTGGTCCTTGCTGTAGCCAGCAGCCTCAAGTATAGCATTGCGCAGCCGCATGAACGTGTCGGCAGCGTCGATGACGATTTCGAGTTTGAAATTCTCTGACTCTTCTGAGCCGATAATAAACTTGTATACCATATTATACTCGTTGTTTTGATATATCTATCGCTTGTTGTTAATGACGGTGCGAAATTACTAAAAAATTTACTTTGCAAGCATTTTTTGCCAAAAATTTTCGATACAAGCAAAAAAAATGAACTGTGCAAGCCTTTGCACCAATTGTTATCGGTAAAAAAAGGGTGCGAAACCCACTGATTTCACACCCTTTTGTGTCAGTCGCTGGACTAGCTGGCGTCATGGCACAAGCCCATAGGCACGGAACACCTTTTGGATTTTCTCGAGTGCAAAGGTGACCTGGTCCTTGGTGTGCGTGGCCATGAGGCTGAAGCGGATGAGCGTGTCGTTGGGCGCGACAGCCGGCGAGACGACCGGGTTGACAAAGATGCCCTCGTTGAGCAGGTCGCGTGTGATGGCAAACGTCTTGTTGTTGTCGCGGATATAGAGCGGAATGATGGGTGTCTCGGTGTGTCCGATTTCGAACCCCATCGAGCGGAATCCATCGAGCGCATAGTGCGTGATGTCCCATAGGTGCTGCTGACGCTCGGGCTCGGTGAGCATGATGTCGAGTGCCGCGCTGACGGCCGCCGTCGAGGCCGGTGTGATGCTTGCGGTGAAGATGTAGCTGCGCGAATGGTGGCGCAGGTAGTTGGTGATGACCTCGTCGGTGGCGATGAAGCCTCCGAGCGAGGCAAACGACTTGCTGAACGTGCCCATGATCAGGTCAACCTCGTCGGCCAGCCCGAAGTGGTGGCAAATGCCTCGTCCTCCCTCGCCGAAGACACCGATGCTGTGTGCCTCGTCGACCATGATGCATGCGTCATATTTGCGTGCCAGCTCGACGATGTCGGGCAGCTTGCACACGTCGCCCTCCATCGAGAAGACGCCGTCGGTGACGATGAGCTTGACACGGTCGGGCTCGCACTTGCGCAGCTGCGCCTCGAGCGATGCCATGTCGTTGTGTTTGTACTTGAGCGAGTTGCTGAACGACAGTCGCCTTCCCTCGATGATCGAGGCATGGTCCTGCTCGTCCCAGAGGATATAGTCCTCACGCCCTGTCAGGGTCGACACAACGCCCAGATTGACACCAAAGCCAGTGCTGTAGATCATAGCGTCCTGCTTGCCCACATAGTCGGCCAGCTTGCGCTCGAGCTGCTTGTGGATGTCGAGCGTGCCGTTGAGGAAGGGCGATCCGGCGCACCCGGTGCCATACTTTTTGATTGCCTCGATTGCGGCTTCCTTGATTTTGGGGTGATTGACCAGGCCGGTGTAGCAGTTCGACCCGAACATGAGCACTTTCTTTCCGTTGATAATCACCTCGGTGTCTTGCTCACTGTCGATGGCCCGGAAATAGGGATAGATGCCCGCGGCCTTTGCCTTCTGGGGCTCCTGATAGCGTGCCAACTTTTGTTGTAGTAGCTTCATATTCTAATGCTCTAGATACTATTCTTGTTGTTGGTGAAACACCGTGGCCGCACAGGACAGCGCACGATGCAGGGTGCAAATTTACAAAAATATCTTTTAATGTGCCTAAAAAAAATGTTCAACGAGGCAGAAAAATGAGCAAAAACAGAAAAAAGGGCACCCAGATGCAAAGATTTCACAATATCTCAAGCCCTATTAAGATTTTTTAGGCTTGCTTTTGTGGCGTATAATCACTATATTTGCCATGATTTTATAAACAAAGTAATGTCATGGCCGTAACTTTCCTGCCCGGACATGCGTCTTAATGGACAAAAACCCAACCCACAGAAGATGATGAAAAAGATTGTTTTTTTGGCCATCATGGCCATGCTCATGGCCTCTGGGTCATGTGTGATGAACAGCTCCACCGCCAATCGGCCCACCGAGGTGCCACAAGCAAACCAGACCACCACGATGTCGCCCTTTGACGAGGTAGACCTTGCCGGAGCGATGAACGTAGTGCTCGAGCAGGGCACGACCTATGCCGTGCGTGTCGAGTCGCCTGCGACAGCGTTTGAGCATGTGGTGATCTATGTCGCCGACCACACACTGCACATCGGCAACAAGCGACTGCAGTCGGGCTCAGCAATGACCGACAGTGTGACTGTCTATGTCACCACCCCCTCGCTCAGCGAGATTGAGTTGTCAGGAGCTGGCAACATCACCGCGACACAGCCGCTGAAGGTCACCGACATGCACATCGAGCTGGCTGGAGCTGGCAACATCGACATCACCACCCTGACTTGCACCAATCTGGATGCCGAGTTGGCAGGATCGGGCAACATCAATGTCGGCACCCTGCAAGCCCGAGATGTCGACACCGAGATCTCAGGCTCGGGCAACGTGACCTACAAGAACATCAATGCCGTGCGTGCCAGGAGCGAAATCAGCGGTTCGGGCAACATCACGCTGTCGGGGCACATCGACGACCATCGCTCGGAGATTTCGGGCAGCGGTGAGATCGACACCATGGGGCTGAAGTGACACAAATCCGACAAAAAAGTGGCGAAAGTTGGCCACCGATGCAGCCAAGTCACAAAAAAAGTTGTAACTTTGTGGGCTGTAAGCAAAACAAAACATCGATATGTTATTAGAAAAGATAGAGGCCCTGAAGGGCAAACTCAACGATCTGAAGGCCGACAACGAGGAGGCCCTGGAGGCACTGCGCATCCAGTATCTGAGCAAGAAGGGCGAGATAACCGCGCTGTTTGCCGAGTTTAAGGACGTGCCAGCCGAGCAGAAGCGCGAGCTGGGTCAGAAGCTGAACGAGATCAAGACGCTGGCCACCGAGAAGATCAACTCGCTGCGTGAGCAATATAAGCAGCACACCAAGGAGCAGAACCGCATCGACATCACCCGTCCGGGTTTCCCGGCCGAGGTGGGCACGCGGCATCCGCTGTCGGTGGTGCGCAAGCAAATCATCGACATCTTCACCCGCCTGGGCTTCACGCTGGCCGAGGGTCCCGAAGTTGAAGACGACTGGCACGTGTTCAGTGCGCTGAACTTTGCGGCCGACCATCCTGCCCGCGACATGCAGGACACATTCTTCATCGAGCAGAACAAGGACGACGTGACGCGCAACATCGTGTTGCGCTCGCACACGAGCAGCGTGCAGGTGCGCACCATGGAGCGCCGTCAGCCTCCCATCCGCATCATCTGCCCGGGGCGCGTCTACCGCAACGAGGCGATCACCGCCCGCGCCCACTGTTTCTTCCATCAGATTGAGGGACTGTATATCGACAAGGGGGTGACCTTTGCCGACCTGAAGCAGGTGCTGCTGCACTTTGCGCAAGAGCTCTATGGCCCCGAGACCAAGATTCGCCTGCGTCCCAGCTACTTCCCGTTCACCGAGCCCAGTGCCGAGATGGACGTGTCGTGCATGCTGTGTGGCGGCGAGGGTTGCGGCTTCTGCAAGCACACGGGCTGGGTCGAGATTCTGGGTTGTGGCATGGTCGACCCAGCTGTGCTTGAGGCCAGCGGCATCGACAGCACAGTCTACTCGGGCTACGCCTTCGGTCTGGGCATCGAGCGCATCACCAACCTGAAATATATGGTGAAAGACCTGCGCATGTTCAGCGAGAACGACGTGCGCTTCTTGGACGAGTTCCGCAGCGCCCACTAGTTCTTAGTTTAGTTGTTAGTTTTTAGTTGTTAGTTTTTAGTTGTTAGCTCCAGTATGAAATCTAGCGATTTCAGAAAACTGCAAGTTTGGCAGAAAGCGATGCTATTGACAACAGAGATTTATTCGCTAGTCAAGTTTTTGCCGAGAGAGGAAACATATGCGCTATCTGACCAGATGCGCCGAGCAGCGGTCTCTATACCCTCAAACATTGCTGAAGGTCAAGGTCGAAATTCTAAAAAAGAATTCACACAATTCATTGCAGTTGCTCGAGGTTCACTTTGGGAGTTATCAACCCAATTAGAATTATGTGGCAGAATAAACTACCTCTCTCCTTCACAAAGAGCGAATGCTGAAGAGTTAATCTCCGAAATCGGCAGAATGCTTAACGCATTAGCCAACAGCATTCAGTCGACAGGCTCAAACGACAGCAACTAAAAACTAAAAACTAAAAACTAAAGTCTAAAAAGCATGACGATAAAGGAAAGATATGCGGGTGTGCTGGACTACTTCCAGCACACCCAACCTAATCCCACGACCGAGCTGCAATATGGCAACGCATTCGAGATACTGGTGGCGGTGATTTTGTCGGCCCAATGCACCGACAAGCGCGTCAATCAGGTCACTCCGTCGCTGTTTGCGGCCTACCCCACCCCGCAGCTCATGGCCCAGGCCAGTGTCGACGACATCTTGCACTATGTCAAAAGTGTGTCTTATCCCAACAGCAAGGCTCTGCATCTGAAGCAGATGTCGCAGATGCTGGTCGAGAAATTTGGCGGTGAGGTGCCTGGCACGATGGACGAGTTGACGCAGCTGCCCGGTGTGGGCCGCAAGACCGCCAACGTGATGCTGGGACTGGTGTTCGGGCAGGCCACCATCGCCGTCGACACGCACGTGTTCAGGGTGTCAAACCGCGTGGGGCTCGCTAACGGCAAGACTCCGCTCGAGGTGGAGAAAGCCTTGACACGCCACATCCCCGCCGAGCTGCGCTTCAAGGCCCACCACTGGATTCTGCTTCATGGCCGATATGTGTGCAAGGCTGGCCGCCCTGATTGCCTGAACTGTGGCATCAAAGCGTGGTGCAAAAGCCAGGGCAAGTGACCACTGCTATCGTCAACAGCCCCACTTCACTCAACAATTATTGCTATATAGCGCAAATCTGTTGCCACGCCCTGTGTCGCCAATCGTGCAAGGTGACATAAGCAGCAAGCATTGTCTCGGATTATAAATCCTGATATTCCGTACGGCCGGATTGCAAATCCGGCCGTACGGAGGAATTAACTATCGTCTTAACTACATAACTACTTAACTCCTTTAACTACCAAAAGTGGCTGCTTGCAAAACCCCGTTCGGTCGGATTTGTAATCCGACCGCATTTGAGTATAAGGATTTGCAATCCGAAATAAGCGCATTATAAAATTTGCGCAAGCCGAATGCAATATCAAGCTTGCTTGAACATTGCTGAGGCGC
>Ga0256404_1003013_pt1 | contig 35566 bp, 26 predicted proteins | sample RumenRJG_01DNA_FD_185990 | JGI IMG/M metagenome (GOLD analysis project Ga0256404, IMG submission 185990) | Bovine rumen microbial communities from Lethbridge, Alberta, Canada - RJG_01 | ecosystem: Host-associated > Mammals > Digestive system > Stomach > Rumen | place: Canada: Alberta | collected... | reverse complement strand
TATTGCCGGTGCCATGAAGCTTCACCAGGCTGCAGTCGTTCAGTACTTCCGGCCGGAAATCGTCGGCTTTGTGTGCGGCGCCTTCGCCATCTCTCTGGCCACCAATGAATACCGCACGACAGCCGGTTCCGCACCGATGGTCCGCTTTGCCCTGGGCTTTATCATGATGATCGGCGCCCTGGTCTTCCTGGGCTGCCCGCTCCGCATGGTGATCCGCATGTCCGCAGGCGACGCCAACGCCTATGTTGCCCTGGTTGGCTTTGCCGCAGGCATCTTTACCGGAACCATGTTCCTGAAAAACGGATTCAGCCTCGGCCGCGCCTATACCGTCCGCAAGGAAAACGGCTATATCCTTCCCTGCATCCTGGTAATCCTGTTTATCCTGAGCCTGACCACCTCCCTCTTTGCCGTCAGTGAAAAGGGACCGGGCAGCATGCACGCTCCGGCCATCCTGGCCCTGGTGGTTGCCCTCATCATCGGCGCCATCGCCCAGAAGAACCGTATCTGCTTCGCAGGCGGCATCCGTGACGTCATCCTCATGGGAGACTTCAGCCTCTTAAGCATTCTCGGCGGCCTCTTCGTCGTAATGCTCATCTTCAATATCGTGACCGGCAGCTTTCACTTCGGCTTCACCGGTCATCCGGTGGCACACGCCCAGCATCTGTGGAACTTCCTCGGCCTCTACGCCGTGGGCTTTGCGGCAGTTCTCGCCGGCGGATGCCCCATGCGCCAGCTGATTCTGGCCGGCCAGGGCTCCTCTGACAGTGCCGTCACCATCCTGGGTCTTCTCATCGGCGCAGCCTGCGCCCACAACTTCGGTCTTGCCGGCGCTGCAGCAGCCGCTGCAACAGCAGATACTCCGGCAAATCCGGGCGGCCCGGGTCCTGCCGGCAAAGTTGCCCTCATCGGCTGCATCGTGGTGCTCTTTATCATCGCAGCCCTCTATACCAGAAAACAGGAGGAATAAGCTATGAGTGATTATATTGAAGTAGATGCCCGCGGCCTCTCCTGCCCCGAGCCGGTTATGCTGACCGCCGCAGCGCTGAAGAAGAATCCCGGCAAGAATCTCCGGATTCTGGCCAGCGAAGCCCACGTCAGAACCAATGTAGAAAAGCTTCTGAAATCAAAGAAAGTGAACTTCAGCTCCCGGGAAGAAGGAAATGAGTTCGTGATTGAAACCGAGAATTAAGAAAAGGAACACCTTCGGAAAGCCCCTGTCGGGCAGGCTTTCCGAGGGTGTTCCTTTTCTTTTGTAAATCCCGGTGCGACAGGCTTTCCGGGGATTTTTTTCAGGGATATTTTCATTTACCAGGACGCCAGGAAGGCGGCCATGAAGATGACGAACACCGCACTGACCAGATTTGCGGTGATGGTGTAGGCCAGGATCCTCTTGTGGGAAATGGTTTTCCCGTATATGCTGCGGTATACCAGGTACTCGATGATCACCACGGCAATCTCGCCGACAAACACAAACCCCCAGTAGGGCACCGGATTGTCCCGCTGGCTGCTGAATAACAGCAGAAGGAAGTTAAAGCTGAGATTGGAGCAGAGGTTCACCAGGAGTGTCCATCCTGCAGGCCGGATGCCGAAGGCAAAGGCCAGCAGGAGCTCGATGATCATCGTAATCAGCGCGACGACGGCCATAACCGCCAGCGATGCAAGGATAAAGAATATCCAGTCCGCCGGGCCCCCGCCCTTACTCTTTTCCGGAATGATGGTCCTTGCCTCTCCGGAGGCCGCATCAAAGACGATATCTCCGTAATAGACATGGGCAGTACTCTTCCGCACTTCAAAGGGAGCAGAAAGGGCCAGAACCTCTCCTGCCCGGTCAATCACACAAAGACGCACATCCGGGCAGTCTCCTCCCGTCAGGAACTTATATCCGGAGTCGTATCCCACATTCCGGAGGGACGCCGGGGCTTTCTCCCCGCTTTCGCCCCCGGTTTCTGCCTCCGTCTCTGTTTCCGCATTCTGGCCGGTCTTCATGAATTCTCCGGCAAAGTATCCGTTGATGTCATGGCACATATAGCTCACATAGCCGTCTTCCTTCACCGAAACCAGCCCGCAGTCCGCCGGAAATCCCGCATCCGTCAGTGCAGCTTCATTGCATGCCGTGTACTCTTCCGCCGGTATGGAATCCTCCGGTACAAGGAAATCCACGCCAAAGCTCCCCTCCGGCGGGTTTTCCACCGTGATGGTAAAGAAATACATGGGAACCGGCGCATTGGCGAAGGCCGGATGTGCAAATCCTGCGGATGCAAGTATCATGACTGTCAGAAGAAATACTGCAGAAACCGCCGGGGCTCTGCGCATTCTGCGGCGTAAGCTGTCCGAATCTTTCTGCTTTCCCCGGTGCCATAAACCGGCAAAGGATACGATTCTGTCCATAGACTTCACTCCTTTCTTCTGAGCGAATCAGATGAACTCTCATCATACAGGTTTATGCGAATCTCTCGTCGAGCACTCTCTTTGTCTTCTTCTCGCTGCGCGGCAGGAATCCAAGCTCTACCACGTACACGATGGGCGTGAATCCGATCTTTGACTTGACGGCCTCCGCAACCTTCTTCTGCAGATCCTTGAAGTCGTTTCTTCCGCTGGCTTCCACATAGATACGCATGGAATCCTTGCCGTCCAGGTGAGAGATACGGATCTGGTACTCGCTGGAAAGCTCCGGGAAGGTGCCGAGAATCTCCTCGATCTGCTTCGGGAACACGTTAACGCCCTTGATCTTCATCATATCATCGCTTCTGCCGGTGATGACGTCGATCCTCGGATAACGGTTGTCGCAGCAGGGGCACTTCTCGGTCACGATGCGGGACAGGTCGTGGGTGCGGAACCGGATGAGCGGCGCGCCTTACTTGACCAGGGTGGTGATAACAATCTCACCCCATTCGCCGTCGGGAACATTTTCCCCTGTCTCCGGATCAATGATCTCCAGGTAGATGTAATCGTCCCAGTAGTGCATGGCGGTCTGGTTCTTGCAGTTGATGCCGATACCCGGGCCGTAAATCTCGGTAAGGCCGTAGATATCGTACAGCTCGATGCCCAGCTCATTGGCGATGCGGCTGCGCATCTTCTGGCCCCAGCGCTCCGAACCGATGATACCCTTCTTCAGGTGAATCTGGTCATGGATGCCCCGCTTCTCAATCTCCTCTGCAAGAAGGAGCGCGTAGGAAGAGGTGGCGCAGATTACGGTGGTCTTTAAGTCCGCCATCATCTGCAGCTGCTTGTTGGTGTTGCCCGGTCCCATGGGAACCGCCATGGCGCCCAGCTTCTCACAGCCGTTCTGGAAGCCGATGCCGGCCGTCCAGAGGCCGTAGCCCGGGGTGATCTGGATGCGGTCCCTGTTGGTCACGCCGGCAAATTCATAGCAGCGCTTGAACATCTCTCCCCAGTCATCCACGTCCTTTGCGGTATAGGGGATGATGACGGGCATGCCCGTGGTTCCGGAGGAGGAATGGATTCTTACGACCTCTTCCTCCTTGCAGGTCATCAGGCCCAGAGGATAGGCTTCGCGAAGATCCTGCTTTTCGGAAAACGGGAGCTTTACGAAATCCTCCGCCGACTCCAGATGGCTTACGCCGGCCTCTCTCAGGCGCTTTCCGTAGAAATTGTCCGCCGCAAGAAGGCGCTCAATCTGGTGATTCACCTGCGCCAGCTGTTTCTCATTGATCTGCATACTGGTTTATCTCCTTTCCTGTGTCCCTGCCCAGGCAAGGGCTCTCCGGTTAAGTTCGAGGAACTTTGCCGGTACTCTCTCGCGGACGGCCCCTTCCAGGTCCTCTTCGGTGAGGCCCAGCTCGCCGCTTCTTACTGCAGCGCCCAGAAGAACCACATTCAGGGTTCTGGCGGAACCGAGTTCCTCCGCCGCCTTATCCGCATCCACGATGGTCAGGTGCTCCACATTGTCCCGAAGGTACTGCAGCATCGCCTCCGCATCATAGGAAGACTGGCCAATCATGGCGCTGACCGGCATCACCGGCCGTTTGCTTACTACAACGGCGCCGCCCTTTTTCAGATAGGGCATCATCCGGACGGTCTCTCCCGGCTCAAAGCCGATGATAAGGTCCGCCTCCCCCTTCGCCACCAGGGGTGCGCCGGCGCCCTCTCCCAGCCGGAGATGGCTCATGACGCTTCCGCCCCGCTGCGCCATGCCGATGGTTTCCGCTGTCTTAATGGGAATATCCGCCGCCATGGCCGCCGATGCGATAAGGCGGGATGCCAGGATGGTTCCCTGGCCGCCTACGCCGCAGAGAATAATATTCTTATTCATGACTGCCTCCCTTCTGTCCGTCCATGAGGTCATTCTTCAGTCCGCCGGAGATGGCACCCACGGGGCAGAGCTGCTCGCAGAGGGTGCATCCCGTACAGAGGGAATCGTCAATCTTCGCTTTTCTTCCGTCCGCATCCAGAATCAGTCCGGGACATCCCAGCTCCCGGATGCACTTTCCGCAGGCAATGCACTTCTCCGGGTCCACATGGGAATGGCCGGAGGGCTTGGTTACTGCGATGCAGGGCGACCGGAAGATGATGGCTTTCACGCCCGGCTCCTCCGCCACCCGCTTTACGGTTTCCACGGAAGTCTTAAAGTCCAGGGGATCCACAGTCTCCACTACGCTTAAGCCGATGGCCCTGAGCACCTTCTCGATGCTGACCTTCTCCACCGCCTGTCCCATCACGGTTCTTCCCGTGCCGGGGTGCGGCTGGTGTCCGGTCATGGCCGTGGTGGAATTGTCCAGCACCACCAAGGTCATATCTGCCTGGTTGTAGAACGCATTGACCGTGCCGGTAATCCCGGAAGCAAAAAAGGTGGAATCCCCCACGAAGGCAAAGCACTTCGTATCCGGCTCGATGTGGCCCACGCCCTGGGCAATGCCGATGCCCGCGCCCATGCAGAGGCAGGTATCGCACATATCCAGCGGCGCCGCATTTCCCAGCGTATAGCAGCCGATATCGCCGCAGTAGATGGTTTTTTTGCCCTTCATGGCCGCCTTCACGGCGTAGAAGGATGCCCGGTGGGGACATCCGGCACAGAGAACCGGCGGGCGCACCGGCAGCGCCGGCGGCTCCGGAAGCTTCTCTCCTTCGGCCGCTGCTCCGGGGGCATGTCCCAGGAAAGCAGTCAGGGCCGCGTCTACGATCTCCATGGAATTCTCTCCGGAGGGCGGAATATCTCCCGTGCGCTTGCCGAGGATTTTTACAGACAGGCCGTATTTGCCGCAGATATAGGTGAGAGCCCGCTCGATGACCGGGTCAAGCTCTTCGATGCAGAGAACCTCATCCAGACCCTCAAGGAACTCCACCGCCAGTTTTTCCGGGAAGGGAAATGGGGTTGCTACCCGGAGAATCCGCGCATCTCTTCCCCGCAGGGAATCCGCTGTGTACATGAAATTGATGCCGTGGGTGGCAATGCCCTTTCGGATGCTGCCGCTCTCTGGCAGAATCCGGTTTCTCGGATATGCCGAGAGCGTCTCCTTCAGCTCCTCATTCCGCTTCTCAATCATCGCGTGATTCTTCACGGAAAGCCGCGGGAAGATAACCCAGCGGGAAGGATCCTTGATGAAGCCTTCCGGCGTATTCTGACAATACTCCTCCGGATCCTTCACATCGATGGCCTCATAGCCGTGGTCGATGCGGGTGGTGGCCCGGAAAAACACCGGTGTGTGATATTGCTCGGAAAAATCGAAGGCCTCCTGGATCATCTCGTAGGCCTCGCTTACGGAACATGGATCAAAGACCGGCACCTTGGAGAACATGCCGAAGGTACGGGTATCCTGCTCGGTCTGAGAGGAAATGGGGCCGGGGTCATCCGCCACCAGCACCACCATGCCGCCCTTAACGCCGATGTATTCCAGGCTCATCAGTGGGTCCGAAGCCACATTCAGGCCGACCTGCTTCATGGTCACCAGAGCTCTGGCACCGGTGTAGGCCGCGCCTGCCGCCACTTCCATACCGGCCTTCTCATTAATAGACCACTCCACATAGACATTGCCGGGATTGCGCTTTGCAATCGTCTCCAGCACCTCTGTGGAGGGCGTTCCCGGATAGCCGGAAACCAGATTGACCCCGGCGGCCAGTGCGCCGAGGGCGATGGCTTCATTGCCCATCAGAAATTCTTTATGCATGATGTACCTCTGTCGTATAAGATTGAGAAACTTGCCGGCATCCGCCAATTCGGATTGCTTCGCAATCCTCATTGTCTCCGGCCGGAGGCGCTTCTTTATGATGGCTCGCTCCGCGAGCCTTTGATCCGCTCAAAGCCGCGGGGCTCTCGCCCCTGCGGGGCGAGCAGGCGCGCCTTGGCCGTCCCGGAGAATCCCTGAGAAATTGTCTGGTGAACGAGTTCTCCATCCAATTTCTCGGGAATCCTCCGGGATGCCGGTTATGTACACTTTATCGCAAAAAAGCGCTGAATTCAAGTGCTTCTTTGCGCTCTGCACAGTGCCTGCAGACACTCGTACACCTTTCATAGAACACTTCAATATTATTTTGAAAATCGTGCAATATTCTATACCTTCACTCTGCGGGGGCGTGATACAATAAATCTGGCAAAACCAAAACCAAAACAGGGAATATAGATTATAAGGAGGATAATGCCATGATTACTGTCAATGCAATGGGAGATGCCTGCCCGATCCCGGTGGTAAAGACAAAGAAGGCCATCGATGCCCTCGGCGGAAAGGCAGAAGAGATCGAGACCCTGGTGGACAATGAGACTGCCGTCCAGAATCTGACGAAGCTTGCCGGAAGCAATAACTTCCCGGTGCAGTCGGAAAAGCTGGGTGAGGGACAGTACCGGGTTCTCATTCATGTTCCGGAGGGTGCAGCGGCCGGTTCCGCCGATGAGGAAGCACCTGCCTGCATCCCGGATGCAAGGGGCGGTTCTGTGGTCGTTATCTCCTCTTCCACCATGGGCAATGGCAGTGACGAACTGGGAGCTTCCCTGATGAAGGCTTTCATCTATGCACTCTCCCAGCAGGACGCCCTGCCGAAGGCTATCCTCTTCTACAACGGCGGCGTAAAGCTCACCACCGGAGATTCCGCTTCCATCGAAGACCTGAAGTCCATGGAAGCCCAGGGCGTGGAGATTCTCTCCTGCGGAACCTGCCTGAATTTCTTCGGTCTCACCGATGACCTCAAGGTCGGCGGCGTCACCAACATGTACGATATCGTGGAAAAACAGAATAAAGCGGTCCGGATTATCCGGCCGTAAAACACAGAAAGGACCTGCCGCATACTGCTGCGGCAGGTCCTCTTTTTATGCAATCTTATTGTTCAGATGTTTCATTCTCCATCTGCTTTACTCAAAGATTGTCTGCCCGTTCACTTCCGTGGTGAGGGCGCGAAGTCCCTTCATAACCAGCTTTCTGCGAAGAGCCTTCTCCTCATCGGCCGGCAGTGCCGGATTGCCGAGCGGATGCGGGATCGCGATCGCCGGAACGATACGGTTTGCACCGACCGTCATGGATATCGGAGTTACTGTACAGATATGGACAACCGGAAGACCAGCTCTCTCAATCTCTTTTACCATCGTTGCACCGCAACGAGTACAGGTTCCTCACGTACTGGTTAGTATCACGCCGTCAACACCTGCGGATACTAACTTCTTTGCATATTCTGCGGCAAATGCCTTCGCGGATGCGACGGCGGTGCCGTTTCCTACGGTGGTGTAGAACAGATTGTGCAGCTTGCCGATGACGCCTTCCTTCTCCAGGTCACGCATCACATCCACCGGAAGCACCCGGTTGGGATTTGCGTTGGCATAGCTCGGATCATAACCGCCGTGGGCGGTCTCATAGGTCTCAGAGGTCAGAACCTCCACGCCGGTCAGATCATACTCGCCGTAGTGAGAGGCGCTGGAGCTCTCGATGTGGTCCGGGTTGCCCTTCGGCACGATACCGCCGGAGGTGACCAGTGCGATGGTTGCATGAGCCAGATCCTTGATGGCAGGATTCGGTGCCACACGGTCGAATACGGGCATCGGATACTCTGTGGTGTAGGGTTTTCCGGCCAGCTTCTTCAGAAGCATATCCACCGCGCGCTTCGAACCTCTCTCCTTCTCGAAGAAGTTTACGCGGACGCCGTTGGGCATGTAGCCTTCCTCACAGGAAGCGCCGATCTTCTCGCCCTTTCCGAGCTTTATGGCCAGGGGAGCCATAGTCTTCACTGCGGAGCGCATGCCGGCAGCGCTGTTCTTGGTCGCCACGATGTAAACTTCGTTCTTGAACATGTCAGCTCCCGGGTTCTCCTCGTACATGCCGGTGAGAACGGGAATGCCCAGTTCCTTCTTGACCGCTGCGGAGATGGTGCCGCAGGCTACGCCGTAGCGTCCTGCGTTGAAGGCCGGTCCTGCGATAAAGAGATCCGGTTTCTGCTCCTTCACCATGGCGATGATATCCGCCTGGGCCTTCTTCAGATTTTCATTGAAATAGGAATCGCCGCAGACCACTGTGGCGACAATCTCAGCTGCTTCCGCAAAAGCCGGGTTTGCCAGGAAGGCCTGTCCCGGTCCGACTGCCTCGCCGATCCGAATCTCGGCAGGATAGTCAGCCTTTTCCTCGCCGCCGATCTGGGCGAAGAACTGGTTGATATAATGGACAACTCTCAGTTTTGCCATTCTCTCACTCCTTTCTTCCCATCTTCATCAGCGTGCGCTCAGGGTGCCGAAGCCCGTCTCATTGGTCGCGCCGGTGATGACCTGCAGCTCGACCTCCAGGCTTCCGTCCTCACGGAGCGTAGTAGCGCTGGCACCGGCAATCTTGTTGATGTAGGCCAGGGTTCCAATCACCTTATCCATCTTCGGCAGAATGACAACCTCATTCGCATTGCCTCCGGTGACTACCGCATCTGCCGCTGCATCCGCATCTGCGAGGGACTGGGACTTACCGTCCTGTCCGGCGTACTCATCCGTGATAATGACAGTCTTGACGCCCTCCGCCTCGATCTTCTTGCAGTTCATGATCAGGTCGGTATCCGGGTTGCCGAATCCCTCCTGGGACACGATAACACCGTCTAAATCAAGCATCCGGCAGAGCTTTGCGGTCCAGTCGGAGGAACGCTGCTTGTCCGCCAGGTATACGTTCTCGTTGGTAATAATCTGACACACGAAATTGATGGTTTTGCCGTGCTGTGCAAACAGGTCCTCCACAACAGGATTGTTCTGGTGCACATAGGTCGGGTTCTTGTCGCAGGCGGAAACGCAGTTTCCGGAGACGATAGCACCGTCCATAACCTCGGTGGGGCTTAAAATAGTCGGAAGAATCTGCTTGGCATCCACGCCGTACACATAGGTATCGTGCAAAAGGCCCTGGCTCTGAAGCATCTCCACATAGGCCACTCTCGGAAGATCCGGATATTTCTCGATGCCTTCCTTGATGCCGCAGGTCTCATAAACCTCACACTCGTCGGGGGTAAGATCCTTTGCCAGGCTGCCGATAAAGGATGCCACGCGGAAGCCCGCCAGACGGACTGCCTTCTCATAGTCGTGGGACTCAATCGGGTCCACCGGCTCGCATACCATAACAAAGTTCAGTGTCTTGGAAAATGGAGTATAATCCGCGCCGGGGCCGCTCATATCGATGACGCCCTCCTGGAAGCCGACGATGCGGCCGGCGGTGACCACCGCCATTCCCTTCAGTGCATAGGTCACTCCTTCTCCTACCGTATCCACCTTTGCCACAACACCGGGAAACTCTCCGCCGCGTCCGGAAACCTTCACCCGCGGCTCAATCACATCCTTGACGGGTGTGATGCGCACCGATTCACCCGGCTTTGCGATATCAAAGGATACCTCTTTCAGCTTCTCATCCTCGAGAACCAGCTTACGGACATCCTCTTCCGCTACATAAAGGACTCCGTCCCGGATCTCAGACGTGGATGCGAACTGAATGTCTTTGATAATAATCTTGCCCAGTTCTAATTTCACGCCCAGACCTCACTTTCTGTGAATGTTTGGTTAATCAGTTCATTGTGTCCGCCGATTCTGCCGCACTCTCGATGAGAGAGCAGTCAATCAGCTGAAAATCACGCAAGAGCCTGTCGTCATAGCTGTCCCTTCGGTCCCGGAACTTCCCGCAGGCCTCTCTGGCCCGGGCAAGAAGCATAAGCCCCCTCTCGTCCCGTTTTCCTGCTTTTTCAGCTATCATCAGGGATTTATAAGGCGTTTCCACCGGCTTGACGCTGCCTGACAGCGGATGAGACAGAAGCTCATGTCCTGCTGCCGCATATGCCTGGGCTTCCTCGAAAACCGATTCTACCGGAATCTCCCGGAAGTCCACTCTGTGATCCATTCCCAGCCGTTCTTTGACCAGCGGATTGTTGGTCAGTATGCGATATGCACCACGTCCCATGATGTCACCCCTTCCGCAGATGTCCGCTACCGGTCGAAAGCCCTCATTCAATCGCCCAAAAGAAAAAGGCGCCCGCGGAAAAAACACCGCATAGCGCCTTCTGTTTTCGGACATCCCCGAATTCAAAATATGGTCCGTTTTCCGGTCCTTTTGCCTGAAAGTTTCAGCCCTCATCGGCCTTGCCCCTTCGGCGGCTCCATATCGGAGCTCTCTCTCAGAAAACATCATCCCCGTGATATACTTCAGCCCTTATATTCCTTAAATTTCAGAACTGACTGATATCGCCCGATACCATGTGTTAATTGTAGACCATTTTCAGACCCATATCAATAGCACACCGGCTTATATAATATTTTTCAATAAATCAGCCGGTCCCCTGCATTATCTTCCCCCTGTCATTACAGCGCAAAGGTGCTCAGTACCGGGATAAAGGTAAGCATCATCAGAACAGCCAGCATGGCGAAGATCATGGGGATGATCTTCTTTGCGATATTGATGATGGGCACATCTGCGATGGCCGATGCGATAAAGAGGTTCGCGCCATAGGGCGGCGTCACGAAGCCGATGCAGAGATTGACCGTCATGACAATACCGAACTGAACCGTCGACATGCCGAAGTTCTGCACGATGGGCAGGAAAATCGGGGTCAGGATCAGCATGGAGGAAATATTGTCGATGAAGCATCCCACGATGAGCAGGAAAATGTTGATCATCAGGAACACCAGTACCTTGCTCTCGATGCCGGAAATACTCTTCGCGATAGTGGCCGGAATCTGGGACATGGTCAGGAATCTGGCAAATCCCATGGAGAAACCGACCAGGAACATGGTCTGGCCGTTGACCAGAACGGAATCGCGGAGAGCGGCGTAGATGGTCTCCCGGTTCAGTTCATGATACACAAAGGTACCGATGATGAGAGTATAGACGATACCCACGACGGCGGATTCCGTCGGTGTGAAGATACCGGCGTAGATACCGCCCAGGATGATAACCGGAACCATGAGGGCCAGCCAGGTCTCCTTCAGAGTGGCGATGAGCTTCTTTCCGCTGAATTTCTTGTTTTCCTTGTGGGCCATACCGTAGCCGTTCTTTTTTACTTCGATATAGTTCACAACCATCAAAGCAAGGCCGATGAGGATGCCCGGCAGAACGCCGGCCTTGAACATATCCGCGATGGAGGTATTGGCCACAACGCCGTAGATGACGAAGGGAATACTGGGCGGAATGATAACGCCGATGGTGCCGGCCGCCGCATTCAGCGCGGTGGCGTATCCCTTGTCATAGCCCTGCTTTTCCATCTCCGGGATGGTCATAGAGCCGATGGCGCTGACCGTAGCCGGGGAAGAACCGGAAAGAGCCGCAAAGAACATGCAGGCCACAACAGAAACCATGCCCAGCGCGCCCGTGATATGACCTACCAGGGCGTCAGCAAAATCCAGAATTTTCTGGGACAGTCCTCCGAACCGCATCAGATTTCCGGCAAGGATGAAAAAGGGTACCGCCAGAAGCGGGAAGGAATCCAGGCCGCTGAAGCAGGCTGTGGCGATGGTGGTTGCGCCAAGGCTTGTGGTGGTGAGCAGGGTGATCGCCGTCGCGGCACCCAGGGCTACCGCCATGGGCGATCCGTTCAGCATAATGATAAACAGGAGGGCAAATACGAGAACCGCTTTAAAAATCATGCTTCTGCCTCCTTTCCTTCACCGGCTTTTGCTGCAGCTGCTTTTTCTTCTTCTGCCTTCTTCAGCTTCTCATCGTTTAATCCGTACATGTAAATTCTCTGAAGGAACCGGAAAATCATCAGAGCCATGCTGAGCGGGATGGAAAACCAGGCAATCCACATGGGCATATGGCTTCCGGTGGCGATGGATTTACTCGTGTAAACCGTCATGGTGACTTTTGCGGAGGTGTAAAGCATAAATCCCATCAGTCCCAGGAACAGCACCACGGTCACAAGATCGCTTATTCTCTTTGCCGAGCCGGTCAGCTTGTTGTAGATAATGTCGATCTTGATATGCTTGTTTTCCTTTACGGCATAGGCCGCGCCGATCCAGACCAGCCAGATAAACATATAGCGGGCGATCTCTTCACTCCAGGCCAGAGGTGAGTGGAGCAGGTATCTCGTCACAACCTGGGCAAAGACGATGATGACATCCAGTGTAAGGAGAAGTACCAGCAGATACTCCTCAAAGTGGTCATTCAGTATTTTCAGCAATTTCATTCTGCATTCCCTTCTGCGGCCGGTTCCGGCTTGAAGAACCATACACCGCCATTCTCCGGTAACGAACATCGAGCGAATACGAATAGAATAAGGGCTGCTCACATCCGCGGGCAGCCCTCAAAAAGGAAACGATATTACTTGTTGTAGGCTGCTGCCTTGTCGATAAGCTCCTGGCCGTACTTCTCTGCTGCAGTCTTCCATACAGACTCGGACGCAGCATCCTGGAATGCCTTCTTCTCTTCGTCAGTGAGAACGGTTACCTGCACGCCTGCTTCTTCGATGTTGGTAAGAAGGCTGGAGTTCTGCTCGGTGATCATGTCTCTCTGAAGCCGGGTGGTGTTGTCCGCTGCCTCCTGGATGGCATCCTGATAGTCCTGCGGAAGGCCCTCATAGAAGTTCTTCGCGATCATGAGGCCGGTGCTGGTCCATACGTGCTCGGAAACGGTCATGTACTTCTGTACTTCGTAAAGGTTGTTGTTGAAAATCATAGCAGTGGGGTTCTCCTGGCCGTCTACCGTACCCTGCTGCAGTGCGGTATAGAGCTCGTTGAAGGCCATCGGGGTCGGCATTGCGCCCAGGTGAGAGAAATACTCCACGTGAAGGTCGTTGGTCATGGTTCGGATCTTCATGCCGGCAAGGTCAGCCGGTGTCTTGATTTCCTTCTTGGAATTGGTGATGTTTCTGAAACCGACATCGCACCAGCCCAGATTGACAATACCGAGGTTGTCATAGATCTTCTGGGACAGTTCTGCGCCGAAATCACCGGCCATGGCGTTGTGCACTGCATCTACGGATGTAAACAGATAGGGAAGACCGACTACGGCGAACTCCGGAATAAAGCCGCTGAGGATGGAGTCATTCAGATATGCCATCTCCAGATCGCCCATCTGCATGGAGTTTACATTCTCCGTAAGGGATCCGAGCATGGAGTTCGGATAAATCTCAACGGTGATATTGCCGCCGGAAGCCTCTTCCAGAGGAGCCTTAAAGCACTTCTCCAGCGCGATATGGGACGGATGAATCTCGGAAGCATCTTCGGAGATACGGATGGTGATCTTGTCAGTGGATGTAATGGCGGTCTTCAGGGTGTAATCCCCCTCTGCGCCTGCTTCTGCCGCTGCTTCTGTCTCTCCCTCCGCTGCCGCTTCCGTCTCTGCTGCTGCCGCTGCTGCGGTGGTCTCTGCTGCTGCGGCCGCCGCGGTGGTCTCTGCCGGCTGGCTGCCGCCGCATCCGACCAGGGCTGTCAGCATAGTTGCCGTCAGTGCAAGTGCTAAAACCTTTTTCATGTGTCTCCTCCTTTAATTTAGAAAAATTGCATAAAGTTACAAATATGCCGTTTTATTGTATTAAAGTCATTGTAATCATTTGCCGCAGGAACGAACACAACCAAACGGGGAGCAGAATACCAACCATATTTTAATCTTTTTGGTTGGTATTTCCGGACTCCTTTGGCTCTGTTCTTCTCCTGCCCATCAGGTATGATCAGACTGTAATAGCAGGCGCTCCCGCGGACTGCGCAGCTGCGCTGTCCAGAAAGGAATCTTCTATGGCACAGGCCTTTATCAACGGAGTCTTCTATACCATGACGGCGGAGGGCGCATCGGTATCCGCCGTAGTTGTGGAGCATGGCCGTTTTCTCTACTGCGGCGATGATGAAACCGCCATCCGGATGGTAAAAGACGGAGAAAAAGCAGGATTATTCACCTCTGCCTCTGTGACAGACCTTAAGGGCAGGTGCGTCCTGCCCGGCTTCATCGATGATCACCAGCATGTCCAGACCTACGCCCGGAGCCTGCGGAAGGCCGATCTTTCCGGATGCACATCCATCGGCGAAGTACAGGAATGCCTCCGCAGACAGGCAGAAAAGCTCCCGAAGGGGAAGCTCCTTCTCGGCACCGGCTTTGATCACACCGCCTTTTCCGAAAAACGCCTTCCCACAAGGCAGGACCTGGATGCGGTCTGTCCCGACCGCCCGGCCATCATCACCCGCTACTGCCTGCATATCCATGTGGCAAATTCTCTCGCCCTCTCCCCGGAATATCTGGCGGCCGCAGGCATTGACCAGAAAGATCTGGAAACCGGTCCTGACGGAATGCCCACCGGCCTTCTCCTGGAACGGGAGGCCGCTGCCCTGACCGATGCCATCACCGGCGGAGATGATCTGACCCATGAAGAGCTTCTGGATGCGGTCGAGGAAACTCTCCGGGAGGCCAATTCCTTCGGCATCACCGGCGTTCACCCTATCCAGGGAAAGCTGTGCTCTCTCTTTGAGCAGACCTCTCTTTACCAGGAGCTGCGGGATGCCGGCCGGCTTACGGCCCGGATTTATATGGGAGATGACGAGTTCCCGGGCTGCAGCATCCGCACCGGGCTCGGGGATTCCATGGTGAAATACGGCTTCTATAAGATCTACACCGACGGGTCCCTCGGCGGCCGCACTGCCCTGATGAGCGAACCCTACAGCGACGACCCGGCAAATACCGGCACCTGTCACTATACCCAGGAAGAACTGGATAATATGGTCGGGGAAGCCTATGCGCGGCATCTCCAGACAGCGGTTCACGCCATCGGCGATAAGGCCGTGGAGATGACGCTTCTTGCTCTGAAAAAGGCCCATGACCGGGACCCCCGCCCCTGGGAGGATGTCCGGTTCCGGCTCACCCACTGCTCTCTCATCAATGAACGCATTATCGGACTTCTGCGGGACATGAAGCTTATCATCGACATGCAGCCGGGCTATGTCTCCACCAACATTCACTGGAGCGACGACCGGGTGGGAAAGAGAGCCCCTTATCTCTTTGCCTGGAGAACACTCCTTGACCTGGGCCAGCTTCTCTGCGGTTCTTCGGATCTTCCCTGCGAGAGCATGAATCCCCTGGTCGGCGTTTACGCCATCTCCACCCGCAGCGGCTATGACGGGTATCTTCCGGAAGGGTGGCAGCCCCGGGAAAAGCTCTCCCGCTTTGAGGGCATTTCCCTCTACACAAAAAATGCCGCTTTCGCTTCCTTCGAGGAACAGGAGAAAGGAACCATCGAAGTCGGAAAGCTGGCAGACTTTGCGGTATTTGACCGGGACATCTTTCAGGTGCCCGCAGAAGAACTGCTCAAGGCAAAGGTGCTTAACACCTATCTTGGAGGAAAAGAGGTGTATTCAAAATGAACATACAGGACAGATTTCTCTCACTGGACGGAAAGGTTGCCGTCATCACCGGCGCAGGCTCCGGCATAGGCCTGGCGGTTTCTGAGCTTTATGCCGCCTACGGCGCCTCCGTCGCCATGCTGGATGTAAACGATGCCTGCGAAAACGAGGCTTCGCGCCTCCGGGACGAAGGAAAGAATGCCCGGTACTACCGGTGTGATGTGTGCAGCGAGAAAGAAGTGCGTGCCGTGACAGAGGAGATCCTCCGGGATTTCGGTCATATCGATGTTCTGGTCAATAACGCCGGCATCATCATCCGCAAGACCATCCTGGATACCACGGAGGAAGAATGGGACCAGTGCATCGACATCGGCATGAAGGGAACCTTCCTCATGTCCAAGCATATCGTGCCCCACATGATAAACCAGGGCGGCGGCGTCATCGTCAATACCGCCTCCGGCGCAGCCATCAAGGGCGTTCCCGACGCGGCTCCCTACAACGCCGTCAAGGGCGGCGTGGCGGCCCTGACCCGCGGCATGGCCGTCGACTTCGGCAAATACAACATCCGCGTCAACTGTGTCTGCCCCGGCGATATCCTGACCCCCATGCTCATCAGCGAGGGCCTGCAGACCGGAAAAATCGCCACCGGAAACCCGCAGACGCCCGAAGAGCAGGCTGCCTTCGACGCCTTCATCGACTCCTGCGGAAGCTACCGTCCCCTCCGGAGAATCGCCACCGCCGAAGAAATCGCCTACACCTTCCTCTTCCTGGCCACCGATATGAGCCGGTACGCCACGGGGGCGAGTTTTGTGGTGGATGGCGGACGATGCAGCTAAAGTGCCCGCACGATCTCCGACAGGCGCATCAGACCCCGCTTAAGCTCCTCTTCGGAAAGATAACCGTAGGAAAGGCGGAGGTAGTTGTCGTACTTTGTGCCGAACATGATGCCCGGGGTGATGAGGAGCCCTTCTTTCAGGGCTTTCCGGAATACCTGCCGGGAGGATACTTTTCCTTTCAGGCGGACCCATACCATGAAGCCGCCGGCGGGGATGTTCCATTCTGCCAGGTCCCGGAAGTATTCGTCCAGGTAACGGAAAAATACATCGCGGAAATAGCGGAGTTTTCTCCGGATATCCACCATGGTTTTCTCGTAGAGTCCGCTGCCGAACAGGTTTGCCGCCAGCTGCTGTGACAGGGTGCTGGCACCGTAGTCCATCTGCATCTTCACATCCGAAAGACGCTGCACCACCGCCTCCGGTCCCACAACCCAGCCGATGCGGAGTCCCGGCGACATGCATTTGGACATGCTGCCCACATAGATGACATTGCCCTGCCGGTCCAGGGACTTGAGCGGTCTTCCCGGCGGCTGATCCAGCCACAGGTCATGGAAGACGTCGTCTTCGATGATGGGAACCCGGTGGTTTTTGCTGTAGGTGATGAGGTCCCCCCGCCGCTCGTCCGACATGACCAGTCCCGTGGGGTTCTGAAAATTCGGAATGACATAAAAGATGGAGTTCTGCTCTTCCCGGACCATCCAGGGAAGGATTCCCTCCCGGTCCATGGGAAGCTCCCGGATTCTGGCGCCTGCCGACTGGAATACATTGATGGTGCTGATATAAGAAGGGGAATCGGTATAGAGGATCATGTCCTGCCTGCAGATGCCGGAGGCAATCAGCTGCAGTCCCTGCAGGGCGCCGGAGACGATAAGAACATTTTCCGGGGCGGCATCGATCCCGCTTTCCCGGAGTTTCTCACACAGAAGTCCCCTAAGCTCCGGGCTCCCCAGCGGATTGGAATACTGAATGTACAGCTTCTGCCGGGACATGGCGAGCAGGGCCTTCTGAATCTGCTCGGTCGGCAGAATTTCCCCGGACATTTCCCCGGTGCCGAGACGCAGGAAGGAGCTGTCAAATTCACAGCGGTTGATCAGCTGCACAATCTCCTGGTTGGACCGAAAATGGCCGGAATCGATGAGCGACCGCCAGTCGGGAATGTCCGAGGCTGCCATGACGTTCCATGCATCTACGGAAACCCGGGTGCCGCCGCGGTAGTCTGTCTGCAGAAGTCCCAGGGAATAGAGAACGCTCATGGCTTCCACGATGGTACTGCGGTTGACGCCGAAATCCTGGGCCAGCTGTCTCTGGGACGGCAGGATCTGCCCGTTGGTCCAGGCGCCGCTCCGAATCCGCTCGCCGAAGTAATCGGCGATCTGCGTATAGAGCGGTATCCGGCTGGTCTTATCCGGCTTCCACTCGATAATAATCCGTTTTCCTTTCTTCTCGTTTTTCATCCTCTGCTCCGATTCCTGGTGCCTCGCTGTATGTCATCCCGATATCACGGGGACGCTTCTTTCCGGATCCCCTTATGACACTTTTATACACGGAAGCCGGAGGAAACGGCCCGAAAAAACCATTTTTCCCGCACACCTGTCCCCCGGCATGGTATTTTAGTCCCTGTCCTCTGTCAGACAGGGTATAGTTTTATTCTATCTGTGAAAGATCTCTATTCCGCCAAGATATGTCGCCTGCACGCCGATATCTTTGATCTTCTGCGGCTCCGTATGGAAGGGATCCCGGTCCATGATGACAAAGTCTGCCAGTTTTCCGGCTTCGATGCTTCCTCTCTCCTTCTCCTCAAATGCAGCATAGGCAGGATTCCAGGTGTACATCCGGAGCGCCTCATATACCGTAATCTTATTCTCCGGGAACCATCCGCCCTCGGGGTAGAAATCCAGGCCCTGGCGGGTCACTGCCGCAAATACCCCGTACATGGGGTTGAAGGTCTCGCAGGGAGAATCGGAGCTGGCGGTGAGGAGAATTCCTCTGTCGATGAGTTTTCTCCAGCACCAGAGATATTCGGATCTCTCATGGCCGAAGCGGTCCTCGCACCAGTGGATATCGGTTGCCAGGAACATGGGCTGCACGTCCAGCGCCATGGGCAGTTTCTCTATGCGGTCCAGCAGATCTTTCCGGAGCAGCGAGCCGTGAATCATGCGGAAGGTCCGCTTTCCTTCGGTCCTCTTTCCTTCCACGCACTTCTCGCAGGCCGTAATAAACATCTCTGCGCCCATATCGCCGATGCAGTGGGCTCCCACCTGGATTCCCAGGTCATAGGCCCGCTTTACTTTTTCGTTCAGGATTTCCTGATCCTCATAATTGGGGATGCCGCAGGTATCGGGCTTATCCGCATAAGGCGCGGAAAGATAAGCGGTGCGGCCGCCCATGTTGCCGTCCATAAACAGCTTGTAGAAGCCGTACTTCAGCATGTTATCCCCGAGCCCGGTCCGGATGCCGCAGCCGGGAAGAGAATCCACGCCCAGGAACACTCTGCAGGTCAGGCGCCCGTCATCGTGAAGTCCCTGGTAGGCCTCCATGTACTCCGGCAGGTCATAGTCCACCGCGCATACCGGATGAACGGCCGTCACGCCCACGGCGGCCAGATCCTCCATGGCGCCTGCGAGCGCATCCATTTTCCCGGAAAGGTCCGCCAGCTTGTCCGGTACCAGGGCCAGCACATCGGAGGCTGCCTTATCCCGGAGCACGCCGTTGGGTTCCCCGTTTTCGGCAAATTCCACCGTACCCTCCACGTCCGCTGCAAAGCCCGGTCCCACGCCGCCGGCCTGAAGCGCCAGGGAGTTGGCACAGCTGATGTGCAGACAGTATCTGGTGATGATCAGCGGATTGTCCGGGCAGACGCTGTCCAGCTCCCACCGGTTGGGCAGGATATGGCCGTCGGAAAAGACCTCATGGTCGAAGCCGGCGCCGACAATCCACTCTCCCTTCGGGGTTTCCTGCACCTTTGCCTGAATCCGCTCCAGCAGCTCCTTCTTCGAGCCGCAGCCCTTGAGGTTCAGCTTCAGCCGGTTTCTGGCGTAGGCGTAGAGATGGAGGTGGGCATCGGTCATGCCCGGAAGAACGCAGGCTCCTCCGAGGTCCACCAGATCTCCGCCGGCCGTGCACGCTTCCACTTCCTCCCGGCTTCCGCAGTGAATGAATCTTCCGTTCTCCACCACAAAGCCGTCCAGGACCTCGTCTTCCTTCCGCATGGTATGTACCTTACCGTTGATATAACCGGTCCGCATTCCTGCCTCCTTTCCTTCTCTCCTGTCAGCAGGCCTTCTGCCTGCCCTATTCGGCCGCGCCGATATTACACACACCGGAATGATACAAAATAGCCGTATCCGCAGACCACGTTGTAGTATCCCGAAAGCTTTTCCCGCACATCCGCATCCGCCAGATCGGCGTGAAATACGCCGTCCCCGATGGAGAGGAGCTTTGACAGCGGGGAGATGATCGTAATCTTCTCCCGGCCGGCATGCCGGAGCACCCGGCTGCTGAACTGATGGTTGCCCCGCCCGAAGATAAATCCCTGGCCGCCGATGGGGGTGACAATCACGTGAAGTTTTCCCGTGAGCCCATAGGAAAACAGTTCCTCCTCCGTCACATCACTGGCGATAAGCTTCCCGTCCTTTATCACGTCCACACCGAGAAGCTCTCCGGAAATGTCCAGAGCGCGAAGGACCGCTTTTGCGCCGCTTCCGGCTCCGACCGCGTAGTACTCCCCCGCCTTCATGTGCTCGCAGATGTATTCCGCAGCTCCGGCAAGGTCCAGCTGCTCCGAGGTGAAGCCGCTCTGCTTCATGTTCTGCAGGCCGCCCGATACCGCCGGCGTCCGCATCTGCCCGTAAATCCGGGCGTGCACCTTTCCGGTGCGGTAGGCGTCCTCATCCAGATCCACCACTTCCCTGAGAACCGTGCGGAAACTTCCCTGCTCCGTCAGTGTGCGCAGGATATCGCCGGCCGCCTCCGGGCTAAGGGCAAATACTGCCGACTGGATCTTTACACCGGCGGGGATTCCCAGCACCGGCACACGCTCTCCCACTGCCTCAAAGATGTTCCTTGCTGTCCCGTCGCCTCCAGCAAAGACCAGGATGTCCGGTCTTTTTTCTGCAATCCGGGCAGCTGCCCGGCGGGTATCCTCCGGGCCTGTCCTTTCAGGCGTTTTATAGACCGCCTTACAGGTCAGTCCCAGCGCCTTTATCTCCTGTTCCCCCATGACGCCGCTGCAGGTCAGAATCTCATAATCTCCGGCCGCGCCGCACAGGCTCCGCAGGGCGCGCTTCGCCTTATCCGGCGCTTCCGGAACCGCGCCCAGGGCGATGGCCTCTTCGAGGACCGACTGCCCGTCGGTCCCCTTGAGTGCCACCTTTCCCCCCATGCCGGCGATGGGGTTCACAATCACTCCTATTATCAGTGACATCAGCCTTCTCCGTGCTGCTTCACATACGCTCTCCAGGTCACCGCCAGCTCATCCACGCTGTCGATATGATCCTTCTTCAGCCGGTGAATCGGGCCGTTGTGGGGTGCGCCGTTGAAGATTTCCGGCTCCTCATAGGCCTCACGGCTGATCTCCTTCAGGGCCTCCACGTACTCATCGATGTCATCCTTGGAGTAGGATTCGGTGGGTTCGGGGGTAAATGGCTCCGGCACAATCTCCGGATGGTGGCTGGCAAAAAATCTCTGGAAGCCGAAGTCCAGAAGCCTCCGGTTCACCAGCTCGCCGCCGATGCCCGTATCCTTCTTCAGGTTTTCGAAGCTGTAACGCACCTGCTCCAGACGGTTCGGCGCTTCCTCCGCCCAGGACATGGAGATGCCCTTCACCTCGGTGAGAAGCCGCTTCATCATGTAATTGTTGTTGAGGATTGCGGTCTCCGCCACGGTCTTTAAGCCCTCATCGCCCAGGGTCAGAACCCAGGCGTAGGCGCGGAGCACAGCTGCCAAAGCGCCGTGGTACTGGCGGATCTTGCCGATGGCTTCGGCTCCCTCATAATCGGTATAATACTTTTTGCCGTCAAACCGCACCCGCGGTCTCGGCAGGTATTTCTCCAGCTCCGCCGTCACGCACTGGGCCGCGCAGCCCGGTCCCATGCCGCCGTGGGGTGAAGAAAATGCCTTGTGCAGATTGAAGTGGCAGAGGTCTGCGCCCAGCTCTCTCGCCCGGGAGATGCCGAAGAGACCGTTGTAGTCTGCCATGTCGCAGACGCAGAGTCCGCCGGCCTCGTGAACGATATCCACGAAATCATGGATGATGGGGTTGAATACGCCCGTATCCTCCGGGTTGGTGATGAAGATGCCCGCGGTCTTTTCGGAGACAACCGCTTTCAGGTTCTCCACGCTGGGATATCCGTTGGCGTTCGGCATGAGGGTAATAACCTCAAAGCCCTTGGTGGCCGGTGCCGCCGCATCGATGGGGTGGGACAGAATCGTGGTGATGATCTGGGTTCTCTTGTTCTCCTCGCCCCGATCCTTCCAGTATTTCTTCAGCACCGAAGCGTTGGCGTAGATTCCCTGTCCGCCGCCGCCGGCCTGGAAGGAGACGGCATCCATGCCGGAGATCTTGCACATGATCTGCTCGAAATCATAGATGATCTTCAGCATTCCCTGTACGGTGTCATCGTCCTGGCAGGGATGGATATCGCCGAATTTCTGGCTCTTAATGAACTGCTCGTTGATCTTCGGGCTGTATTTCATGGTGCAGGTGCCGAGACCGATATCCACATTGATATCCTGTCCGATGGTCTCCTGGGAGAGACGCAGATAGTGCCTAAGCACCTGGGGCTGCGCCATCTCGGGAAGATGAGGCGCCTCTTCTCTCCGGAGGGCCTTCGGCACAAGCTCTTCTGCCGCTCCGAAATTCTTCTTTACTTCTTCCGGGATCTTCGGAACATTCATTGCCCGGCATCCGGGAACACTCTGTTTATAGATAATGGGCTCATCCCACTGCGCTTCATGGAAATTTCTGAGTTTTTTCATTACCGTGCCACCTCCTGCAGAATCTCTGTGAGGGCTTTTGCGAGACCGTCAATCTCTGCAAGCTCCGTCTTCTCCGTCACGGCCACAAGCATCCGCTCTCCCTCTTCCGGCATCACCGTCTTCAGGTTAAAGCCGCCGAGAATCTTCTTATCCAGCAGCACCCGGTTCACCTCTTCCACCGTCTTTCCGGTGCCGGAGAAATCCACCACGAACTCCAGGAAGCTCTGGCTCTCCCGGTAAGGGAATGTAAGGCCGGGGACATTTCCCAGCGCCTTCTGGGCGTAATTTACCTTATACAAGATGTTTTCGCCCAGGTCCTTCATGCCCTGGGGTCCCATCACCGCCAGGTAGACGCAGGCGGTCACGGCCCAGAGGCCGACGCAGGTGCCCAGGTACTCCACGCCCTTTTCTCTCTGGTAATAGCTGGTACGCTCCGGCAGCGCCCGGCCGAAGCCGAACTGTCCGTCCGGATTGAAGAAAATCTGATGGAGATGTCCCGGGTAGTTCATGACAAAGCGCTCTTCCTGCGGGAACGCCAGGTAGCCGCCCTGGCCTCCGCCGAAGTTCATGTGAATGCCCAGGGGCTGGATGTCGCCGCAGACCATGTCCGCGCCGTAATCCGCCGGTGCCGCCGCCACGCCGAGAGATGCGGGATCGGCATAGACGATGAAGAGGGCCCCTGCTCTGTGGGCAATATCTCCGATCTCCTTCGCCTTCTCCTCAAAGAAGCCCAGAAAGGCCGGATTAGCGATCCATACGGAGGCCACCTCTTCGGTGCATTTCTTTTCCAGATCGGAAAGGTCCATCTGTCCGTTTACGAGGCTTTTTACCTTCTCAAAGGTCATGCCCTCGCAGTAGTTTTCAAACTGGGACAGCAGATTCGGATTCATGTTTTCCGGCACCAGCACCTTATTTCTGCCGCCGGTAATTCTCCGGGACATGGTGATGGCATTGCTGGCCGCCTGGCCGCCGTCGTAGGTGGGGAAGCCCACCACGTCCATATGTACCAGCTCGCCCATCATGCTGCTGAACTCAAAGAACACCTGCTGTTTTCCGTGATCGGCATAGGTATCGCCGCTGTAGGCGGTCAGGAACTCGGAGCGCTGGTTGATCTCGTCGCAGAGTGCCGGCACGATGTGGTCGTAGCAGCCGGCGCCGAGGAAACAGCTGTATTCGTTGCTGGTGATGTTTTTGTCGAGAATTCCGCCGATGTAGCGCTTCAGCTCATACTCGGACTCCAGGGGCTCCGGCAGGTTCATGGGCTCCTTCAGACGCAGCTTCTCCGGGATAAAGGAGTAGATCTCCTCCACCGAGGATGCTCCGATGAAATCCAGCATTTCCTTCTTCACCGCCGGATTGCTGTTGGGAATATAGGGATATACTTTGTCTGACACGTCAAACCTCCTGTCTTATGCGTGAAGAATATCAAAGGTTTCCGGAAGGGTGCTTCCGCCGTCGATGACCACCGGAATGCCGGTGATGTACTTCGAATCGTCGGAGGCGAGAAAGGCCACCAGGTCGCCGATCTCCTCGATGGTGCAGAGTCTTCGCATGGGAATGAAGGCTGCCATATCCCGGAGTGCGGACTCCGGATCCTCCGGTCTGGAATCGGCGGCAACCTGCTCCACCTTCGGGGTGCGGACCCAGCCGGGCAGCACCGCATTGACGGTGATTCCGTGCTCTGCCGCCTCATAGGCCAGCGCCTTGGTAAAGCCGAGAACCGCGCTCTTGGTGATGGCGTAGGTGGTCTGTCCCTCATCTACCACGTGCACGCCGGTCACGGAGGAGGTGTTAATGATCCTTCCGTATCCTGCCTTGAGCATATAGGGGTACACGGCCCGGGTTACGTTCCACACGCCCAGGATATTGACGCCGATGATGAAATCCCGGGTTGCCATATCCATGTTCTCAAAACGGACTCTTCGGTTTACGCCCGCATTGTTGTGCAGGATATCGATCTTTCCGTATTTTGCGATAATCTCATCCGCCATCTTCTGGCAGTCCTCCAGCTTGCTCACATCCAGCTTGTAAGCCTCCGCCCTGCCGCCTTCCTTCACAATCTCCTCCGCGGACTGATACACGCTGTCCGCGAAATCCGCCAGGATAACGGTTGCGCCGTGCTTTGCCAGAACCTTCGCGCAGCCCAGGCCGATGCCCTGTGCCGAGCCTGTCACTACTGCAATCTTCCCATCCAGCTTTCCCATATTTCTGCTCCTTTGCCTGTATTCCGGAACTCTCTTCCCGGTCCCGTGCTCCGCCTGCTCGCAGAGCGACGTTCTGCAGTTACTGCTGGTATCATTATGGATGAATTTGCCCCCGGTTACACCAACCATAACGGTGCCGCCAAACCAACCAATCAGGGCCGGTACCTGTGCGCATCCCTCTAGAGATAGAAAAAGACTGCCGCATTCCTGTGCGGCAGCCTCGTCCTTCTATAAGCTTTATTCGTTTTTTCCGTTCTTTCTCTCATCCTGAAACAGCGCCTCTTTCCGGCGGAGCATCTCTTCCAGGTTATTCATATAGGTGTTGACGTCCTTGGGATTCTCCGCCCGCTCCATGCGGTTTTCCTCCGGATGGTAAAACTTGGTGGTGGTCCCTGCGCCGCAGGCCATGATGGTCTGCTGCTCCTCCATGATGAGGACATTGTAGAGGCACTCCTTGCCGGGAAGGGCGTAGCCTACATTCTCAAAGTTGCCGGCCATGTTTTTCTGCCGGTAGAGATAATAGGGAAGAAGCCCCATCTCCCGGCAGCAGCGCGCCGTCAGGTCGATCATATCCTGGGTGTTTATGATCTGGTAGTCCCGGTAGTTTTCCTTCTGAATATTCAGTCTGGCCGCCCGTTTTATGGCCAGAGAATGTACGGTCACGCTCTCGGGTCTAAGCTCTCTTATAACCTCCATGGTGTGAGCCACATCCTCCGGCGTTTCCCCCGGAAGGCCCACAATCAAATCCATGTTGATATTGTCAAATCCCATCTCCCGGGCCAGGCGGTATTTTGCGAGAACCTCCTCCACCGTGTGCCGCCTTCCGATGAGGTCCAGGGTTTCCTGCTTCATCGTCTGCGGGTTGATAGAGATGCGGGAGATCCCGTAATCCCGCAGCACCTGCAGTTTCTCCGCCGTTATGCTGTCGGGGCGTCCCGATTCGACCGTAAACTCCTTCACGGAATCCATGGGGAACCGGCTCTTTATTCCGCCGATCAGCCGGTCCAGATCCTCCGGGGAGAGGGCCGTCGGGGTGCCGCCGCCGATGTAGACGGTCTGCAGCATTTTCCCCTGCATCTTCTCCGCGATATAATCCATCTCCCGGAACATGGCGTCAAGGTACTCTCCCGTCCGTCCCTTCCAGGCCCCGATGGGGAAGGAGGTGAAGGAGCAGTAGAGGCAGGTGGTCGGGCAGAAGGGAATTCCCGCATAGAGGCTGTAGCCGTTCACCGGGTCCGTTCCCGAAAGAAGTTCCTTCTCCCGCTGTGCCACCTCCACGCAGAGGTTCCGCTTCTCCTCTCCCGTGTAGTAGGTTTCCTTCATATAATCCCGGATGGCCTCCGGGGATTCCCCGGAAAACAGCTTCGTCAAGGCAATCTTGGTGGGCCGGATGCCGGTGAGATTCCCCCAGGGAAGATCCCGTCCCGTATAGTCCCGGAGCATCCGGTAAAGGCAGCGCTTGATCTCATTCTTTGCCCTGCTCCGGTCGGAAAAGTCGGTGGAAAATGTCTGCGAAAGCGTCTCTTCGTTCCCGTCTTTTTTCATCCGAAGCCGCAGCTCATACCTGTGTTCTTCCCCCGGCACCTCCGAAAGCCCTGCGACACAGAAAGCTTCCGATGCGTCCTCCTCCCGGTGAGAGAAGGTCTCACCGGGAAAATAGGCCATCAGAAGCTCACGAATATCCTGTTCAAAGGATCCATTGTCCAATAATATTGTGATCATAGATTTCAGATTTCTCTCTTTTCGCTCCAGTCCCAGTTCTGGTAGTTGCGGAGCGGATTATATTTCTTCTCATCGCCGATGGTGGTGTATCCCATATGTCCCGGGAATACCTGCACCTCATCGGGAAGTGCCAGCAGGATATCTGCCACGGAGTGTACGATCTGCCGGCTGTTTCCGGTGGGCAGGTCCACCCGCCCGTAGGACTGGGCAAAGAGGGTATCTCCCGCAAAGAGAACGCCGGCGTCCTCGATATAGAAGCAGCAGGAACCGATGGTATGGCCCGGTGTCCAGATGACCTTCACCTGATATCCGGCCAGTTCCAGCACATCCCCGTCCTTCACCAGACGGTCGGCCTTCGTGCCGTAGCCATTCCGTCCAAAGTCCGCGGAAAGATTCATCTCCGGATCCGCCAGAAGCTCCTGTTCCTGTTCACAGGCATAGACCGGCGCCCCGGTATCCTTCCGGACAGCCGCCAGAGCATCGATGTGGTCATGGTGGCCGTGCGTCAGAAGAATTGCGACCACCTTCGCACCCATCATCTTTACCGAGCTGAGAATTCTCGTGGCTTCTCCGCCGGGATCCACGATAAAGCACTCTTTTGTTTCCTCGTTCTGCACGATATAGCAGTTGGTTCCGATCATGCCAACCACAAGCCGTTTTATCTTCATGGATATCTCTCCCTGTGATTTTTATTCTCCGGTGCAGGCCCCCTCACGGGTCCTCTTAACCTGCGTTTCTCGCAATATCGAGAACGCCGTCGATCTGCCGGAGCTTCTCTATCAGGCTGTTCAGCTCATCGATCCCGTGGATCTCAAAGCTCATGGAGATCGTGGCCTTTCCCTGCTTGCTGGTCTTAACGTTCATCGACAGGATATCAATCTGCCGTTCGGTAAATACCTTCGACAGGTCTACGAACATGCCGATCCGGTTATTCGCATAGATCCGAATCTCCGCCATGTACTTTTCGCTGCCTGTCATGGATTCGGGCTGCTGCCACTCCGCATCGATCAGCCGGTCTCTCTCATCCTCCGGCAGATTCAGCACATTGATGCAGTCGCTGCGGTGAATGGTGATGCCGCGGCCCCGGGTGATGAAGCCCTTGATCTCGTCGCCGGGCACCGGATTGCAGCACTTGGAGAAGCGGACCGCCAGGTCGTGCATTCCCTTGACCACGATGCCGCTGTGGCTCTTGCCCTTGGCAACCACGGGAAGACGGTTTCCGTCCGCCGCAATCGTATCCAGGATGGTCTCGTCGGTCTGCTGCTTCTTCTCCCGGGTGGTCTTCTCATCCAGCATCTTGTTGATGACCTGACCCTCTTTGATGCCGCCGTGTCCGATGGAGGCGAGCACCGAATCCCAGTCCTTGTAGGAGTAGCGCTGCAGAACCTTGTCGATGTATTCCGGCTTGTTCAGCTCGGCGAAATCAATGCCCTTTGCCCGGCAGTACCGGTCAACCATATCCCTGCCCCGCTGGATATTGTCCGCGCGGAGCTCTGTCTTGAACCACTGGTTGATCTTGTTCTTCGCCTGGGTCGAGCGGACGAACTTCAGCCAGTCACGGCTGGGTCCCCGGGAGTTCTGGGAGGTGATAATCTCCACCCGGTCGCCGTTCTGGATGACATAGTCGATATTGACCAGCTTTCCGTTGACGCGGGCGCCCACCATCTTGTTGCCCACCGCGCTGTGGATGGAGTAGGCGAAATCGATGGGGGTGGAGCCGCTGGGAAGATTCTTCACGTCTCCCGTCGGTGTAAAGCAGTATACGCTGTCCTGGAACAGGTCCAGATCGCTCTTTAAGAGGTTCAGGAACTCGTGGTTATCCGACATGTCCTGCTGCCACTCGAGGATCTGGCGAAGCCACGTCAGCTTGGCCTCCGTGCTGTCAATGTTGGCCGCCTGGCCGCTGCCGCTCTCCTTATACTTCCAGTGGGCCGCGATACCGTATTCGGCAGTGCGGTGCATCTCGAAGGTCCTAATCTGGATCTCGAAGGGCTGGCCGCTCTTGCTGATCAGCGTGGTATGCAGGGACTGGTACATATTCGGCTTCGGCATGGCGATATAATCCTTGAACCTGCCGGGAATGGGCTTGTACATCTCATGGATGACGCCCAGCGCCGCATAGCAGTCCTTGACGGTGTCCACGATGATGCGCACCGCGAACAGGTCGTAGATCTGGTCAATGCTCTTGTCCTGATTCACCATCTTCTTGTAGATGCTGAACAGATGCTTGACGCGGCCTTCCACCTTGCAGCGGATACCCGCCTCCTGCATGGCATTTCCCACCTCGTCAAGAATGGTATTGATAAATGCTTCCTTGGTCCCCTTGCGCACTTCCACCTGGGCCTTTAGGTCATCATAGACCTCCGGCTCCAGATACTTAAGGCTCAGATCATCCAGCTCGGTCTTGACCTTGCTGATACCGAGGCGCTCCGCGATGGGCGCAAAGATATCCATGGTCTCCCGGGCCTTCTCCTTCTGCTTCTCCGGCTTCATATACTGCAGAGTCCGCATATTGTGCAGGCGGTCTGCCAGCTTAATCAGGATAACGCGGATATCCTTGGCCATGGCCAGGAACATCTTGCGGAGGTTTTCCGCCTGAATCTCCACCTTGTCCTTGTGCCAGGAAATCTGGGTCAGCTTGGTGACGCCGTCTACGAGAAGGGCAACCTCCTCGCCGAACTCCTGCACCAGGTCATCATAGGACATGATGGTATCTTCTACCACGTCATGCAGAATTCCGGCGATGATCGTCTCCTTGTCCAGCTCCAGGTCTGCCAGAATGATGGCGACGCAGAGCGGATGAATAATATAGGGTTCTCCTGACTTTCTCTTCTGATCCTTGTGGGCATCACGGGCGATGCGATACGCCTTCTCAATCTGGGAAATATCATCGGAAGGGTGGTATCTGTGGATCGCCGAAATAAGCTTGTCAAAGAGGATCTCCGGCTCGGTAAAATCCGCCGGTGCCTCCAGGACCCGCTCTGCCTTTCTTCCATTATCGGTTAACTCCATACCAGCTCCTCCTCATGTACTTCTTATTCTGTGATGTCTCTTATTTTCCCTCGTAGGTGATCAGAGATGCAATCTCATGTCCGGCCAGCTTTTCTCTGCCATTGAGTCCCGCCAGCTCCATCACAAAGCAGAGCTTTACAACCTCTCCGCCCATCTCTTCCACCATCTTCACAATGGCCGCCATGGTGCCGCCGGTTGCCATCAGGTCATCCACGATAGCCACCTTCATGCCGGGCTTTATGGCATCCTTGTGAATCTCCAGCTCCGCGCTGCCGTATTCCAGGTCATACTTGATGGAAACGGTTTCCCGGGGAAGCTTTCCCTTCTTCCGGACCGGGATGAAGCCCTTGTGCAGCTTATAGGCTACCGGTACGCCGAAGATAAAGCCTCTGGCTTCCGGTCCCAGCACCGCATCAAACTCCAGGCCCTCCAGGGCATCTGCCAGACCGTCGATTGCCATTCCCAGTCCGTCTGCATCCTGCAGAATCGTGGTGACATCGCGGAACATGATCCCCGGCTCCGGGAAATCCGGAATCGTCAGTACATAATCTTCCAGTCGCTCTTTTTTCATGTCTGTTCTCCTTTTTTCAAGATCCGCCTCCTGTCGGACAGCGGATTTTTCCCGTTTTGGTCCGGTTCCCCGATGCTCCCATATCATGGCCGCCGCAAGAAGGGCCAGTGCCGCAAGACTCAGCAAAAATCCCGAGACAAGCCCCTCCGGCATATAGCGCAGCTCCACGGTATGTTCTCCTGCGGGTACCTTCACTCCGCAGAATGCGCCGAAGACTTCTTCTATTATACCGCTTTTTTCGTCAATCGTCACGCTCCAGCCTTCATCGAAGGGGATAGAGAAGAACAGATACCCTTCCTTCTCCATATTCACGGTGCCGCGGACGAATCCGTCCTTCCACTGCTCTATATCCAGAGCTCCGGGAAGAAGGCTCTCGTAAATCTTCTGCAGGGCATCATAATCAAAGCGGTAGACACTTCCCCGAAGGGCCTCTCCCTGCGGTTCTTCCGTATCCAGCGTCACCGTAATTCCCTGGGGAATATATCCGGTCTCCACCAGGAAGCCCCGGGTCATGTTGGTCAGCGTGTCCGAATAGTCCATCCGGCGGAGGGTCGCCTTCTTCACCGTATGGTTGGTAACATTGATATAAAACTCTCCGCCCTCATCGGCGGTAAAGGTCAGATTCTCTCCCGTCTCCTCAAAGGGCTGGGGAACCAGGAGCGGTCCTGCGCCCATAAGCTCCGCAAAGTCGTTCTGGGATTTGACCGGGTCCTCATCCGAAGGCTCCCACCCCGTCCGGAGATTCTCCGGAATGGCAAATCCGAGAGGCAGGATGCAGGGATTCTCATAGAGAAACAGCTGCCCTGACTCCTGTATCATATGCATCTGCGGATTGTCCGTCTCCCGCTTTTTCATGGTATAGCGGACAGAGAACAGACTGTCTATGAGCGGCGTGGAGCCGTTGGAGCAGTAAGAATTGATGCCGCCCTCACAGCCCACGTTCTTGTAAAAGTGGGACATGTCGTCGCTGGAGAGGGACGAAAATACCGATGCGGAATGGTAGCCGCTCCAGGCGCCGTAATTCTTCGTCTGCTCATCATCATAATCCACGCGGACGAACTCTTCTCCCCGCGCCCGGTTCTCCATCAGCAGTGCCACGCTGTCGTCATGGCGCACATAGGCTTCTCTGCTGGTGGTCGGAACGCTGATGATGGCCGTATTGGCCGCCGTCTCCACAATCACGAGAAGCGCCGCAGAAACCGCGACCGCCCCGGGAGCTCTTCTGCTTTTTGCCGCATAGAGCAGGATGGTGTAAAGAAACAGCAGGGCCAGGGCCAGGTAAAATACCCAGAATTCAAAGGCATCATCGGTCACCAGCTTCTCGCAGAGCAGCACAAAGGCCGCAGCGCACGCAAAGGCCGGACCGATGTTTCGGATCGGCATGGTGCGCAGATGACTGTAGGCCTCGTAGCACATCAGCAGGAGGATAAAGATGTAGATGAAGGACTGTCTGGCCGGAAGACTGTTGGGATAATGGAATCCGTGCCAGATAAAATTCAGGAAGTTGATGCTGAAGCTGGCCAGGAAAAACACTTCCAGCGCGCAGTATACCAGTTTTTCCTTCCGCGGAATTCTCCGGTCCAGAAGATAAAGTATGAAAAAGATATAAACGGCCGTACCGCAGTAGATGTTCGGCCAGTGGTCCAGGCCCGTCTCCGATTCCACGCCGCACATGTGGCGGGCGAGCATGTCAATGACGGAGAAATAGCTCTGAAAGGTCTTCGGGAAGGTGGACTCCGCCGCGGCCGTCTTTGTGAGCGCCATTACCTCCGGAAGGAGGACAACCGCCGCCAGGGCTCCCGCAAGGAGGGAAAACAGCGCAAACAGGATGATCTGTTCTCCGAGTTTTTTTCTGTTCTCATAATTCAGGAAACAGACGATGGGAAAATAGATCACCAGGAAGATGCAGATCATGATGGAGATATAGTAGTTGGAGAAAATGGAAAGCCCCAGGGTAATGCAGTAGAGATACGGCTTTCCTTCCCGGACCATAACCTCCAGTCCCAGCACAATCAGCGGGAACAGCCAGATGCAGTCCAGCCACATGATATTCCAGCTGTAGGCAGCCATGAAGCCGGACAGGGCATAGAATGCGCCGAAGAACCCGGCGCCCAGCCGCATCCGCTCCGTATGGCGCTGCAGATACCAGGCAAAGGTAAGTCCCGCCAGAGCGGTTTTGATCACCACCATGGCAGTCACAAATTCTATCACATGATCATGGGGACAGAGGAACACCAGCCAGTTGAAGGGGCTCGCCAGATAGTAGGCGTAAAGGGCCACAAAATTAGCGCCCAGTCCGATGTCCCAGCTGTACAGGAGACTTCCTCCGGTACGCAGCTTGTCCCGGAATTCCTCCATGAAAGGGGTATACTGATGGTACATGTCCAGCCGGAGATAACATTCGTCCCCGAAGGGCCAGATGCCGCGGGCCGCAAATATCACCATCAGCACAATGATCGGTATAAAAAAAGCGAGAAGCAGACTGTCCGAAGGGCGAAACAACCCGGACAGAGGAGAATGTTCTCTCCTCTGTCTGGACTTTCTGCTTATCGGCTGTGCTGCTTCCGCCTGTTCTTTCATGATTCTGCTGCTCTCTCCTCAAGGATTCTGTCGATGCTGACAATCTTCGCAGACAGAGCAAACAGCTCTGCTGCCGTGCTCAGCTCTGCCAGTGTCGGATAGGACGGAGCGATACGGATATGGGAATCCTCCGGGTCCTTTCCGTAGGGGAAGGCCGCTCCGGCTTTGGTCAGCTTGACGCCGGCCTTCTGGCACATCTCCACGATGCGCTTCGCCGTTCCGTTCATTCCGTTGAAGGAGATGAAATATCCTCCCTTCGGCTTGGTCCAGCGGGCGATCTCAAGACCGTTCAGTTCTCTGTCCAGGATCTCCTCCACCGTCTCAAACTTCGGGCGCAAAATGTCCGCATGCTTCTTCATGTGGGCCTTCATGCCTTCCAGGTTCTTGAAGAACCGCACATGACGCAGCTGGTTTACCTTGTCGTGACCGATGGTCTGAATGGTCAGCTGCTTGCGGATATCGTCCAGGTTATTGTGGGATGCGGCGATGGCCGCGATGCCGGAACCCGGGAAGCAGATTTTCGAGGTTGACGCAAACTTGTAGACAATATCGGAATTGCCGGCCTTCTTGCACTCCTGCAGGATCTCCAGCACATGGTCCTCGGTGTCCTCATAGAGATGATGGATGCCGTATGCATTGTCCCAGTAGATGCGGAAATCCGGTGCGGCGGGCTTCAGTCTTGCCAGACGCTTTACCACCGTATCGGAATAGCTGTTGCCGGTGGGGTTCGAGTACTTCGGAACGCACCAGATGCCCTTTACGGCGGGATCATGGTTTACATACTGCTCTACCATGTCCATGTCCGGACCGTCATCCAGCATGGGGATGGAAATCAGCTCCATGCCAAAGAATGCGGAAATGGCGAAATGTCTGTCATACCCCGGTACCACGCAGAGGAACTTCACCTTATCCAGTCTGCACCAGGGGGTATTGCCCATAACGCCGTGGGTATAGGAACGGGCAATGGTATCATACATGACGTTTAAGCTGGAATTTCCGTAAATAATGATATTTTCCGGGGGAACTTCCATCATATCAGCCAGCAGCTGTTTTGCCTCGCTGATACCGTCCAGAACGCCATAGTTCCGGCAGTCAGTACCGTCTTCGCAGCGCAGATCACTGCTGCTGCCCAGTACGTCCATCATTCCCATCGACAGATCCAGCTGATCTGCAGATGGCTTTCCTCTCGACATATCGAGATGAAGGTCCTTCTCCTGGAATTTATGATATTCCCTGGATAATTCTTTCCGGAGAGCGGCCAGTTCTTCATTGGTCATGTCTCTGTATGCTGTCATGCGTGAGACCTCCTTTTCTATCACCCAATTTCAATGATTTATTTATAATATCATCAATTAGACCGCGTTACAAGTTTTATTCTGTTGACGGCCGATTTTCCATGATTTATAATGTTGTCCTGCTAATCTGGAAAGGAATTACAATTATGTCTGATACACCCACCCGTGAAAATAAAATGGGCACCATGCCCATCCCGCAGCTTCTCATCTCCATGTCGCTGCCGATGATGATCTCCATGCTGGTCCAGGCTCTCTACAACATCGTAGACAGCATCTTCGTGGCCCAGATCAGCGAAAGCGCGCTGACCGCCGTATCTCTGGCCTTTCCGGTCCAGTCTCTGATGATCGCCGTCTCCGCCGGTACCTGCGTCGGTATGAATGCTCTCCTCTCCCGCTCTCTCGGAGAACGGAAACAGGAGATGGCGGACAAGACCGCCATGAACGGGGCATTTCTCGCCCTCATGGGCGCTCTCGCCTTTTTCCTGGTGGGTCTTCTTTTCGCCCGGCCCTATTTCTACAGCCAGACGGCGGGAAATACAGAGATTGCCGAGCTGGGCACCCAGTATCTCCGGAGCGTCACCATGTGCTCGATCGGCATTTTTATGGAGATGTGCTTTGAGCGTATTATGCAGTCCACCGGACGCACCATGCTCAGCATGTTCACCCAGCTGACCGGCGCCATATTCAACATCATTTTCGACCCGATCCTCATCTTCGGCCTCTTCGGCTTCCCCGCCCTCGGCATCCGGGGCGCAGCCATCGCCACGGTCCTCGGACAGTGCATTGCCGGAGCATTTGCCATTATCCTGAACCAGAAAAAGAATCCGGACGTACACCTCTCTCTTTCCGGTTTCCGTCCGGACGGGCATGTCATTAAGAATATTTACGTTGTGGGTATTCCCAGCATCGTCATGCAGTCCATCGTGTCCGTCATGACCTTCGGGCTGAACAAGATTCTGATTACCTACTCCGAGACGGCCGTCTCCGTGCTGGGCGTATACTTCAAGCTTCAGAGCTTTGTCTTCATGCCGGTCTTCGGCCTGAACAACGGCTTTATCCCCATCGTCGCCTACAACTACGGCGCCCGGAACAAGAAGCGCATCATGGAGACCATCCGGGTCGGCGTCACCATCGCCGTTGTCATCATGCTGGCCGGCCTTGCCGTCTTCCATTTGTATACCAGAGAACTGCTGCTTCTCTTCAACGCATCGGATCACATGCTGGAGATTGGTATCCCGGCCCTGCGCATCATCAGCTTAAGCTTCGTGTTCGCCGGCTACTGCATCATCCTGGGCTCCGCTTTCCAGGCCCTGGGCAATGGGGTCTACAGCCTGATCAACTCGGTCTGCCGGCAGCTTCTCTGCATTCTGCCGCTGGCCTGGCTGTTCGCCCACCTCTGGGGGCTTCAGGCCCTGTGGTATTCCTGGCTCGTGGCCGAGCTTATCTCGGTAACGCTGTCCACGATACTGTTTCGGAAGATATATAAGAAGAAGTTGGAGAATCTGATCGAGTAGGAGGGGGTGATTAGCCCCCGTCCTCTCACACCACCGTGCGTACCGTTCGGTACACGGCGGTTTCAATAGTTGACGTGCACTGACTGGTACGCGATGGCTAAGTCATAGAAGCCTGACCGTATCAGTCTTTCTTTTGACAACGCTCTTTTC
>Ga0256404_1003012_pt1 | contig 35575 bp, 36 predicted proteins | sample RumenRJG_01DNA_FD_185990 | JGI IMG/M metagenome (GOLD analysis project Ga0256404, IMG submission 185990) | Bovine rumen microbial communities from Lethbridge, Alberta, Canada - RJG_01 | ecosystem: Host-associated > Mammals > Digestive system > Stomach > Rumen | place: Canada: Alberta | collected... | reverse complement strand
ACTATTTTGCCGACGACGCGTTTTCGACCGTTGACTCCGATCACCCGATCAACTTGATCGACTTTTCACAGATGTATGGCAGCTTCTGTTTTGACCGTTTCATGGATAACATCGACCATTTTATGGACGTGTGTCCCGCGTTACAGACGATCATCGGTCCGGACGGTTCGTATATAATGAAGGATGGAGTTATTCAAACCGCTGACAACACAAATATCGATGAGCGTCTGATCTATACTGATGTGAATGGGAATGAATTCGTTTGGGGATACGATCTTTCAGAAAGCCCTTCGATCGTGTCAGCCATCACAGAGATTCACAACGTCAGCGGAGAGCTTGTACTGCCTAAATATCTTGTGGATGACGACGGAACTCGTGACGGCGGCGATCGATTCTATTTCACCAAAGGAGCATTCGCAACCGTTGACTCCGATCACCCCATCACCTCGATCGACTTCTCCCAGATGTATGGCAGCTTCGGCTTTGACCGCTTCATGGATGACATCGACCATTTCATGGATGTGTGTCCCTCGTTACAGACGGTCATCGGTCCGGATGCTATCTATGTCAAAAAGGATGGTGCTTTCTGCCCAATTACTCATCCTGCGATTGAGCCAAAGCGCGGCGATATTGATGGAGATGGAAACATTACCATTCTTGATGTTACCTTTATTCAAAGAAAACTGGTTGAGATACCTATCCCGTTCGACTTTGACGAAAAGATCGCAGATACGGACGGAGATATGATCGTTACGATTCTAGACGCTACCCTGACTCAAAGATGGTTAGTCGGATTTAAAATAAATTCTCATGTAGGAGAAACGATATTAGCATAAACAATCATAGAGAATAACAAAGAAAAGCAGGGCATTTCGCTCTGCTTTTCGTCATATTAAGCTCTTATCAGAAGTGTTATTCACGCCAATTATACGCCAATTTGCTATGAAAAAACGTAGAATTGCGTAGACTTTCATGTGCGTGTTGCTTTCTGATGTTCTCAGTATTTATGCGGTTTTAGGGCTTTTTGTGAGGTTATGTGAAAGCATATGAAAAAAGGCTCTGTATTACGATTCCTAGTTTCATAGTTCTTCAATCTCCTTTGTGCAGTAATTACCCATTATCTAATATATCTTATCATTATATATAAGAAAAGTCAATCAAACAGAAATATTGACAAAAGGCGGGATTCTAAATAAAATTGTATCGGTGAGACAATGTGAAAACTTATGATTACATTTTATTTGATCTGGACGGCACGCTGACCGAAAGCGCCGGGGGCGTGGAGCTCTCGATCGCCCATACGATGGAGGTGCTCAGCCTGCCGTGTCCCGATCTATCCGACTATACCTTATATATAGGCCCTCCGCTGGAGGACACCTTTCGCGGGATGTGCGCCGTGCCCGAGCCGCTGATACAGGACGCGATGCGGATATACCGCGACTACTACGACGTCGTCGGCATGCCGAACACGCGCGTATACGACGGCGTTTTCCCGATGCTCAGCGCACTGCGTGAGAGCGGCTGTCAGCTCGCGGTGTGCACCTCAAAGAACGAGCCTGTCGCCGAGAAGGTGGTCGCGCAGCAGGGGCTTTTGCCGTATGTTGACGCGGTCTGCGGCTCGACGGTCGACGGCTCCCGCAAGGCAAAGGCGGATCTGATCCCATACGCGATGCAGACCCTCGGCTGCACCGACAAGGCGCGTGCCGTGATGATCGGCGACACCTATTTTGACGCGAAGGGCGCGTATCTCTGCGGCGTGGATTTTTTCGGCGTGACCTACGGCTACGGTACGCGTGAGGCGATGGAAGCGTACGGCGCGAAGGCGTTTGCCGCGACGCCCGAGACGCTGGGACGATTGATCTTGAATTAACGCGAGGTCTGCCGCATATACTGTAGCGGTGATGATATGTTTGGTACGCTGCAGGTGAAAAACCGCTTTGTGACGGTGTTCTCGCTGTTATGTCTGTTGATTTTTGTGACGGTATGTCTGCTGACGCTCCGCTCAGGCGCTCCCGATACGGTGGAGATCGGCGGCGAGCGGTATTCTCTGCGCGCGCAGGATGACGCGGATATCGCGGCGTTTTGCGGAAAATGCGGCTGTGAGGTAAGCGAATTGCTTTCAAAGCGGCAGATCACCGTGCCCAAGCGCTGGAACGACGGCTACACAGCGTATAACGAGCTGCAGCGTTCACAGGGGTTTGACCTCTTGCCGTACAAGGGCAAGCCCGCTGACGAGTATGTCTATACGCTTGCCGACAGCGAAAGCCTGCTGTATCTGCTGGTCAGCGACAGCCGTATCATCGGCGGACACCTCGCCGATCCCGATGGCGACAATCTGCGAATGTTGGTGATACCATGAAAGAACGACTGGATAAATATATTTCCTCCCAAACAGCGCTCAGCCGTAAGGAGGCGCAAAAAGCGATCCGCGACAAGCGCGTGACTGTCAACGGCGAGGTGATCCGCGCGGTTGATCTCAAAACCGACCCCGACTCCGATACGGTGACCCTCGACGGACAGGCTCTGTCCTTCAAAAAACACGTTTACTATATGCTCAACAAGCCTGCGGGCGTTGTTTCGGCGACCGAGGACAGAGCGGAAAAGACCGTCCTCGATATCCTGCCCGAACCGCTGCGCCGCAAGGGGATTTTCCCAGCCGGCAGGCTGGATAAGGACACAACGGGTCTGCTGATTCTGACCGACGACGGCGACTACGCCCACCGCATGCTCTCGCCGAAGAAGCATGTCGACAAGCGCTATATCGCCACCCTCGACCGCACGCCCGACGACAGTATCTGTGAGCGTTTTCATGAGGGGATCACCCTCGGCGACGGAACCGCCTGCAAGAGCGGACAAGCCGCGATTCTCGACGACAGCCGCGTGCTGGTCACGATCAGCGAGGGCAAATACCACCAGGTCAAGCGGATGTTTGCCGCGCTGGGGTACAGGGTCACGGCGCTGGAGCGCGTACAGATCGGCTCCCTCAGGCTCGACCCCGCGCTCTCTCCCGGCGAAGTCCGCGAGATGACGGATGACGAGAAGGACAGCGTTTTTGTCGATCCTACCTAACAAATCACACAAAAAGAGAGGGCATTTGGCTTATACATCGGCTTTTTCGTTGTGAAATCGCACAATTATGACCTCTCGTTTTTTTGCTTATCGGAATAATGACTAAATTCTTATCTGAATATTTAGTGAAAAAACAAGTGGAAGTGTGCGCCAAAGTGTGCTATATTATAGCTGTACACTTATCATAAGTGCGTAAAGCAAGTTTATCCCGTAGTTTTTGCTGCACTTCTTTAGGCGTGCAGATTTGGATAAAAATGGAGGTTTTTTAATGGCTAATGTATCACTCAGACACATTTACAAAATCTACGACGGCGGCGTTACCGCTGTAACCGACTTCAACCTTGAGATTGCGGATAAGGAATTTATCATTCTGGTAGGTCCTTCCGGCTGCGGTAAGTCCACTACCCTTCGTATGGTCGCGGGTCTTGAGGACATCTCCAAGGGCGAGCTGTATATCGGCGACAAGCTCTGCAACGACGTCGCTCCCAAGGACAGAGATATCGCGATGGTTTTCCAGAACTACGCGCTGTATCCCCATATGACCGTTTACGATAACATGGCGTTCGGTTTGAAGCTCCGCAAAATGCCGAAGGATGAGATCAAGCGCCGCGTAGGCGAGGCTGCCCGCATCCTGGGTATCGAACAGTACCTCGACAGAAAGCCGAAGGCTCTCTCCGGCGGTCAGAGACAGCGTGTCGCTCTGGGTCGTGCGATCGTCCGTGATCCTAAGGTCTTCCTGCTTGACGAGCCGCTCTCCAACCTGGACGCAAAGCTCCGCGCTAACATGAGAACCGAGATCTCCAAGCTGTATCAGAAGCTCGGCACCACCTTTATCTATGTAACACATGACCAGACCGAGGCTATGACCATGGGTACCCGTATCGTCGTTATGAAGGACGGCTTCATCCAGCAGGTCGATACTCCTCAGCATCTGTATGATCTGCCCTGCAACGAGTTCGTAGCAGGCTTCATCGGCTCCCCGCAGATGAATTTCATGGACGCTACCCTCGTCAAGGAAGGCGGCAAGTATGCCCTCAAGTTCGACGAGTACACCGTTGTTCTGCCCGAGAGCAAGAACAAGAACGGCGTTCTGGATCCGTATGTCGGCAAGGAAGTTCGCTTCGGTATCCGTCCCGAGCATATGCATGACGAGCCCGAGTTCATCGAGAAGTGTGAAGGCAGAAACGGCGTTATCAATGCGAACGTTGTCGTCACCGAGCTCATGGGCGCAGAGATCTATCTGTATGTCAACATCGGCGGCACCCAGTTCACCGCTCGCGTAGAGCCGACCTCCACCGCGAAGCCCGGCGACTACATCGACGTTGCGTTCGACGTCAACCGTATCCACATCTTCGATAAGGATACCGAGATGACCATCACCAACTGATAACGTCGGTGTTACGGTTAACAAGTTAAAGTTGTGCATTTGCCCGCTGTGTGATCACGGCGGGCTTTTTGCGCATCAAAGCAAAAGCGAAAGAAAGGTTGACAAACAGAGCCGATAGTAGTATCATGGTACTACTAAATGGTACCAAGGTACGGTCAAGGAGGTTGCTTATGCAGTTAAGAGGATTATTAAGCGCATCCGAGCTGGAGGTTCTGGAAAAATCAAAAACGGTTCGATACGGAGCGGACGCATCCCGGATCCACCGCGGCTATGAACTGGGTACGCTGATACTCGAGTTCGCTGATACAAAAGCTCTGAGAGACGTTATCACAGAAAACAATCTTTCTTCCATGGAGGGCAGACGCGAAACATCCATGAGGATTTCTGTCAAGGCAAATGAGCGGCTGACCGATCTCGCAAAAGCATGTTCCGTGTCCAAGATCGCGGCGGTCAGGGGGATTCTGGAGCTGCGCCGACGCCGGCTTGCGCGGGAAAACAAGGCTGAAAAAAGGTTTGGCAGGCGTGAGGCGGTCCGCTGCGTCAAAGACTACCTGCAAGAGCACACCATTCCGTACGAAGCGGATATTGATACAGGTCTCCTGCGGATCACCATGACGCTGAAAGCGGCAAATTGCCCCGGCAGAATACTGGAGAGCTGCATTTGGTTTTATGAGGAAAGCATGGAGGTCAGGACGTACTACGGCGAGATGGGCGCGGCGATCTGCAAAGAAAGCGGCAGGATCGCCGATCTCTACCGCCTGCTCAACTTCATCAACGCCCGTGTTTGGGTGCGCTGTTCAGATGGAGCTGACGGCGTTTTCTATGCTCCCGATGAACGCTATACGCCTCGGTTTTATCTGACGGAGGACGGACGCTTCGACATTACGGCGACCGTGATGATCCCGTATGCTCTGTTTGACGAGAGACAATTGATGACGATGGACTATATCACAGCCTCTGCCCCCGAGTTGATGGACAGGCTCTCGCCGACGATATTCGGGATGCTGACAGGGCTGACCGACGTCCGACAAGCGATCACGATAATCACGAACGATTTTTTGAAGAAGGAGAGATAAGGCATGACAGAAGAATTCGATAGCTCAATAGCCGCATGGGAATATTACAAAAAGATATATGCTCCAAAAGAGTGGGAGCTTTTAAGGGAATTTGACCTAGACAAGGTGATGACCTATGCCCAAAGACGCAACATGCAGGAGAGAGGCAACATACTGCGCTATCTTGCGTATATTCGTCCGCAAAGCGCGCTGGTGCCGACATTCGGAGCATATCACGCGCTGGGAGGCGACTGCGTGTTCAACTTCAAAAAGAGCGTATTTCACTCGCTTGTCAAAGGAAATAAACAGGTTGAAGAACAGCTGGAGCAGTGCGTGCGAAAGCATCACAGCCGTGAGAATACCGCGCTGATGTCCGTCACGGGAGGGACAAATGTGCTGAAGGGGCTTTTGTACCCCGAGGACGGAAAGCTCAAATGCGCCGATCGGTACGGAAAATATGTATCGGCGGCTCTCGATCGCCCCGACACCTTGTTGGTTTGTCTTGACCGATATTATCAGTACGGCGATCCGCTGGTGTTTTCAAAATGCAGCAAAATCAATCGAAGCTGTATGAAAGCCTTTCTGGACTGCTATTCGGATGTATACGACTACGCGGAGAACCTGCTCCTGATAGAAAAAGATTTGTGTCACGATATGCTCGATAACGGCATGGAGCAGATCGACTCACCTGAATCGCTGGAGAGATATATGGATCTTGCACAGCGGTACTGGGACAGCAAAATCGAACGTTTCGCCAAAGCGGCGTAGAGAAAGGTCGGTGAAAGCCGGCCTTTTTGATGATACAGGAAATTACCTGATTTCTGTAGAGTAAAAGGATTTAGGGAACCTCTAATAATTCCTCGCCGCGCATAAGCACGGAATCTTCACGGCATAATCTTGCCAAAACCCCTTGACATACGTCAGTATACCTGCGGTGTTTTGACAATATTCTGTCATAAATCTTCCGCACTTCTGCACGACATTGAATTATTAGAGATTCCCTTATTTGTCCGCTCGGTTTTCTGCTTCGCGGAACGACGATGCAACGCCTGCAAAAACGCGGGAAATACCCCGCGGGTTAACGGCATGGTACCAAACATTTCGCGATTGACAGATACGTGCACTCCCCTCAATAGGCGTATCATTAATTCCTCGTTCCTAACTCCTCACTCCCGTTTACCTACATCTTGTGGTCGAAAAAACGCTGCGGCACAATTCTCGATATTGTTCACAAAAAGTTTAAAAAATTGTAATATCAGAGCTTTATTTCTGCGTTATTTTCTGTTATATTGCAAATAAGGAATTAACCCATGGCGTATTTTCGCTCAAAAAAGCCGTAAATAAGCCGTTTTTGGTTGTTGGACAAATCCGAAACATTTTCACAAAAGATTACTGCCCTGAAATAATGATGAAGAAATTAAAACTTTTTCGTTTTTTCGCACGAAAAACTACCATCTATTTTTGAAAAAAAGGTTGATTTTTCTCATTCCTTTGTGTAAAATGTATATGAGATAGGTGGCTTCTTTAGGTAAATCACCAAATCGTTCGGTATTTTGACTATTTTTTAAAGACGGAGGAGCATTATGTCCAATAGACTATTTCAGGGAGTAATTCATCAGATGAAGGATGCCATCGACAGAACCATCGGAGTTGTGGACGAGACTTCGGTTGTCATCGCCTGTTCCGAGCTGGGACGCATCGGCGAGGTTAACGAGAGCATCACCGCCGATACCCTCTCGGCGACGGTTCCGTTTGTCATCAACGGCCATACCTTCAAGTCCTTCGGTTCTTCCACCAGAGCCGAGTATGCGGTATTTGTACAGGGCAGCGACGAGATCGCGCAGAAATACGCCCAGCTGCTGGCGGTATCCCTGTCGTCCATCAAGCAGTATTATGACGAAAAGTACGACCGTTCTAACTTTATCAAGAACGTTATCCTCGACAACATCCTCCCCGGCGATATCTATCTGAAAGCGCGTGAACTGCGCTTCAACAGCGACGTCAGCCGTGTGGTTATGCTGATTAAGATCACCTCAAAAACCGACGTTTCTGCCTTTGATGTGGTACAAAACCTCTTCCCCGATAAGTCGAAGGATTTTGTCATCAACATCAACGAGACCGATATCGCGCTGGTCAAGGAGATCAAACCCGGTATCTCGACCAAAGACCTCGAGAAGCTCGCGGGTTCCATCGTCGACACCCTCTCCACCGAGTTCTACACCCACTGTGTTGTCGGCATGGGCACCACCGTGACCGGCATCAAGGATCTGGCGCACTCTTTCAAAGAAGCGCAGGTCGCGCTTGAGGTCGGCAAGGTCTTTGACACCGAGCGCACCATCGTCACCTACGACAACCTCGGCATCGCCCGCCTGGTCTATCAGCTGCCGACCACCCTGTGCGAGATGTTCCTCAAAGAGGTCTTCAAGCGCGGTTCCATCGACAGTCTCGACCAGGAGACCCTGTTCACCATCCAGAAGTTCTTTGAGAACAACCTCAACGTCTCCGAGACCTCCCGCAAGCTGTTTGTACACCGCAACACGCTGGTCTACCGTTTGGAGAAGATCAAGAAGCTGACCGGTCTCGACCTGAGAGAGTTCGAGGACGCTATCGTCTTCAAGGTAGCTTTGATGGTCAAGAAGTACCTGACCTCCAGCCCGACAAAGTACTGATCGGCTGATCCTGTGCTTCGGCACGTTTCGATATATCATCAATAATCCGAACAAAGACGGCTCTGCCGTCAGCGAAAGGCATTACTATGATTGAATTTAAAAACGTATCCAAGGTATATGAATCTAACGGCGTTCACGCGCTGGATCATGTATCCCTCAAAATCAATAAGGGCGAGTTCGTCTTTATCGTAGGCGCTTCCGGCGCGGGCAAAAGCACCTTCCTCAAGCTGATTATGCGCGAGGAAACGCCCACCTCCGGCTCGATCGTTGTCAACGATATGCACCTCGAGAACATGAAACGCCGCAAGGTGCCGTACCTCAGGCGTACGATGGGCATCGTTTTCCAGGACTTCCGTCTGATCTCCAAGATGACGGTCTATGAGAACGTCGCCTTCGCGATGCGCTGTGTCGGCAAAAAGAATGATACGATCAAAAAGCGCGTTCCGTACATCCTGGATCTGGTCGGTCTTGCCGATAAGGCAAACGATCACCCCTCCGAGCTGTCCGGCGGCGAACAGCAGCGCGTTTCTTTGGCGCGCGCGCTTGTCAACAACCCCGCGATGATTATCGCCGACGAGCCTACGGGCAACATCGACCCCGAGATGAGCTATGAGATCATCGAGCTTCTGTCCGAGATCAATCTGCGCGGTACGACCGTTCTGGTGGTTACCCACGAGCACGAGCTGGTCAAATCCTTCGGCAAGCGCGTCATCACGATCGACGACGGCAGGGTCGTTTCCGACTCCGATGACAGCCAGTTCGTCGCTATCTGATGGCGGAAAGGAATAGAGTATGAGTAGTTTTGGCTATCTTATCAAAGAGGGCTTCAAAAATCTGGCGCATAACCGTCTGATGAGCTTGGCGTCGATCGGCGTGCTGATCTCCTGTCTGGTTCTGACAGGCTCGGCTGTCATGCTGACCGTCAACGTCTCCAACATCGTTGACTCGGTCGGCGACACCAACGTCACCAAGGTCTTTCTTGATGACAACATGACCAAGCTGGAAGCCGTCTACAAAGGGAAAGAAATTGACAATGTTCCGAACGTTGCCGAGGTGCAGTTCATCGACAAGGACGAATCCATCCAGGCGTATCGCGAACAGCTGGGCGAAGAGGTCTTTGCCAATATGTCCGGCGACGACAACCCCCTGCCGTACTCCTTCAGCATCGTGATGGAGGATCTGTCAAAGTACGACGAGACCATCGCGGCGATCAAAGCCGTGCCCGGGGTCGCCTCTGTATCATCCCACCGCGAGGTTGCGGAAAAGCTGACCTCCCTGTCGTCCTTTATCACAACGATGAGCCTGTGGATTATCCTCGCGCTGGCGGTTATCTCGCTGTTTATCATCAGCAACACCATCCGCATGACCATGTTCTCTCACCGTTTTGAGATCAGTATCATGAAGTCGGTCGGCGCGACAAACGCCTTTGTCCGCGTGCCGTTCATCATCGAGGGTATCGTCATCGGTCTGGTGTCGGCGGCGGTCGCGATCGGTCTGCTGTTCCTCTTGTCCGACGCGGTCATCAACTCCGTCCAGAAGATCCTCGACTTCCCCTACACACGCTTTACCGACGTTATGTGGCCGATCATCGGCTCGTTTACCGCGGCAGGCGTGCTGGTGGGCGCCTTAGGCAGCGCGGTTTCCATCCGCCGTTTCCTGACCCACGAGGGCAACGAGATCCTCGGCTGGTAAGACGCGCGCGTTTATTGTAAGTAACGATTAACAACCATTAGATTTTATGCATAGGAGTGATTCTATGAAGAAAATACTGACTATATGTTTAGCTGTCGCGCTGCTCGCGTCCTTCCTGATTACCGCTAACGCGAAAACCATCAGCGAAATGGAAGCGGAAAAGGAAGAGCTGCAGTCCCAGCAGGACCAGATCCAGTCTGAGGTCGACAGCAAGAACGCTGAGGTCGCTCAGCAGCAGAGCGAGGTCGACGCGATCGTCGAGCAGGTTACTTCCGTTACCGAGGAGATCAACGCCTGCAACGATAAGATCACCGCGCTGGAGGACGATATCGCCGAAAAGCAGAAGCTCATCGACGCCGCGAACGTAGAGATCGAGGCAAACATGGACGTTCTGCGCCAGCGTATCAAGACGATCTACATCTCCGGTGACGTCAGCTCCCTCGAGATTATCCTGGGCGCAAAGGATTTCACCGACTTCCTTGACAAGCTCCAGCTGGTCGAGTATGTCAGCAACCATGACGAAAACCTCATCAGCGAGGTCAAGGAACAGCTCAACGCGATCGCCGACGAGAAGAAGGCGCTCGAGGACGACAAGGCTGCCAAGGTCGAGGAGCAGACAACCCTCGAATCCAAGCAGGAAGAGCTGAACACCCTGCTCGAAGAGAACAAAGAGGTTCTCGCGACCTTACAGGGCGAGGCGAGCGACGCGCAGATGAAGCTTGAGCTCAACGAAGATCAGCTCAGCGGTCTGAGCGCGGATATCCAGGAGTATTACCGCCAGCAGCGTGAGGCGGCAGCGGCAGCGGCGGCAGCTGCGGCGGCTCAGTCGAGCTCCGATGACAGCGACGATTCCGGCAGCTCCGGCGGCAGTTCCTCCTACAGCTACGACAGCTATGACTCCGGCGACGATTACATCGACGCGGGCGGCGGCTGGGTATGGCCCTGCAGCGGCGTTATCACCTCCCAGTTCCACGAGGGCAGAAGCTACGAGTGGCATGACGCGATCGACATCGGCGCGAGCGTCGGTACGCCGATCTACGCGGCGAACTCCGGTACGGTCGTCAACGGCTTCTCCGGCTGCAGCCACTACAGCTCATGGTGCTCCTGCGGCGGCGGCTACGGCAACTTCATCTGGATCCTGCACGACAACGGCTACGAGACCATCTACGGTCACATGTCCCAGACCGCGGTGTCGGTCGGCCAGCACGTTTCGGCAGGTCAGAAGATTGGTTATGTCGGTTCTACCGGCTGGTCTACCGGTCCTCACCTCCACTTCGAGCTGCGTATCAACGGCGTCAAGAGCAACCCGAACCTGCTGTACTGATAAGCATACATAATTTCAGATCCCTCCGCATAGGATGTTGCGGAGGGATTTTTTATGATGACAGCATTTCATATCGAAGAGCACAACGGCGGGGTTTTTCACCTGTTCAGGCGCAACCGCATCCGCGTGGAGCATCGCTACTGCGACTCTGCCCAGCTCAAGTGCGTGACCTATGAACACTACCGCGGCAAAATCAGTTGGTCGTCGATCGACCGTTTTATCAAGGCGCAGCGCAACCGTGTGCTGTGCGACCCCGATCTGCCCTTGCCGGCGGACTGCGGCTACCGGCGTTATGAGTCCCATGAGCTGAGCCGCCGCATGTGCGAGAACGCCGCGCTGTATCTTTTGCGCGCGTGCGACAGGCGGGGCGTCAAGGTCGTGCTGATCGACAACTGCGGCGACAGCGTCGGTCTGACCGAAAACCTGTCTGATTTCTGCGATCCCGTCTACGTCGTCACCGGGGCGACCGAAATCTATGCCGCGCAGGCGGAGTATCTCTTGAACGAAAAAGGCGCCGCCCTGCGGATTTGCCGAGAAAGCGCCTGTCTGCGTGACGCCGACCTGATTATCGCGCCCGAAAAGCTGACGGACACGCTCTGCTGTCCGCGTGACGCGCTGATCCTGACCGCTCAGCCGCCCGAAAAACCGCAGAACGCCGCCGCGATATGGGAATACTTCTTTGATCTGCCGCAAAAGTACCGCGAGCTGTGCCCCGACTTCCTCAGGGAGATGTATTTTGCTTCGGCGCTGTACGCGATGGCGGGCGCGAGAGAGCTGGGCGCTGAGCTCTTTACCCGCTGCGGCGACGGCGTTACCCTGCACACGCGCCAAAGTCTCGAAAAGCTCTTGAAAAACCGCTTGTTATCACAGACTGATTCTTGACATCAACCGTCTGTTGGCATATAATATAGGTTGTATGCGAATATCCGAAAGAAACGACTGAAAGGAAGATAGATATGGCAAAACCCGTAATGCTCACCGCAGAAGGTTTGAAGCAGCTCGAAGAAGAGCTTGACCTCTTGAAAGGTGTAAAGCGTAAAGAAGTAGCAGAAAAAATCAAGGTAGCGCGTTCCTACGGCGACCTTTCCGAAAACAGCGAGTATGACGACGCCAAAAACGAGCAGGCGATGCTTGAGGCGCGTATCGTTACCATCGAGGCAACCCTCAAAAACGCCGTCGTCATCGACGAAGAGGGTATCTCCAACGAGCATATCCACGTCGGCTCCAAGGTCAAGCTGTTGAACCTCAAGACCGACAGCGAGGTGACCTACAAGATCGTCGGCTCCAACGAGGCGAATCCCTCCGAGGGCAAGATCTCCGACGAATCTCCTGTCGGACTGGCTCTGTTAGGCCACTCTGTCGGCGACGCTGTCGAGGTGGAAGTACCCGTCGGCGTGATCGGCTTCAAGGTGCTCGATATCTTTAAGTGATCGCAAAAACAAAAACCGAGGTAGGATATGGAACAAAATTTAAATGAAATTCTGAAACTCAGACGAGAGAAGCTCGCGAACCTGCAAAACGCGGGCAAGGATCCTTTCGTCATCACCAAATTTGACCAGACCCACCACAGCGTGGAGATCAAGGAAAATTACGACGAGCTGGAGGGCAAGACCGTCTCTGTTGCCGGCAGAATGATGTTCAAGCGCGTCATGGGCAAAGCCTCCTTCTGCAACATCCAGGATCTGAAGGGCAGCATCCAGGCGTATGTCGCGCGCGATGTGATCGGCGTCGACAGCTATACGGACTTCAAAAAGTATGATGTGGGCGATATCATCGGTATCACCGGCGAGGTGTTCAAGACCAAGACCGGCGAGATCTCGGTACACGCCGCAAGCGTGACTCTGCTCTCCAAGTCGCTCCAGATTCTGCCCGAGAAATACCACGGTCTGACCGATACCGACACCCGCTATCGTCAGCGTTACACCGATCTGATTATGAACGCCGAGGTCAAGGATACCTTTGTCAAGCGCTCCAAGATCATCTCTACCATCCGCCGTTTTCTTGACGAACAGGGCTTCATGGAGGTTGAGACTCCCATGCTGGTTCAGAACGCCGGCGGCGCCGCGGCAAGACCCTTTGAGACCCACTTCAACGCCCTCGACGAGGATTTGAAGCTGCGCATCTCGCTGGAGCTTTACCTCAAGCGTCTGATCGTCGGCGGACTCGAGCGCGTCTATGAGATCGGCAGAGTTTTCCGCAACGAGGGTCTCGATACCCGCCATAACCCCGAGTTCACCCTGATGGAGCTGTATCAGGCTTACACCGACTACCACGGCATGATGGATCTGACCGAGGCGATGTACCGCCGCGTCGCGCAGGAGGTCAACGGCTCGATGCAGGTTCCCTACGGCGAGCATGTCATCGACTTTGAAAAGCCCTTTGAGCGCATCACCATGGTAGACGCGGTCAAGAAGTACGCGAACGTCGACTGGAACGAGGTCAAGGATACCGCTCAGGCGCGCGAGATCGCGGACAAGCTCCATGTCGAGTATGAGGATCGCCACCAGAAAGGCGATATCCTCAGCCTGATCTTCGAAGAGTATGTCGAAGAGCATCTGATCCAGCCGACCTTTGTCATGGATCACCCGATCGAGATCTCTCCGCTGACCAAGAAAAAGCCCGATAACCCCGAGTATGTCGAGCGCTTTGAGATGTTCATCAACGGCTGGGAGATGGCGAACGCCTACAGCGAGCTCAACGACCCGATCGACCAGCGCGAGCGCTTCAAGGCGCAGGAGGCGATGCTCGCCGCCGGCGACGAAGAAGCCAACACCACCGACGAGGATTTCCTCAACGCCCTCGAGATCGGTATGCCCCCCACGGGCGGCATAGGCTACGGCATCGACCGACTGGTCATGATTATGACCAACTCGCCGGCTATCAGGGATGTACTCCTGTTCCCGACGATGAAGTCCCTCGATAAATAATCAAAATGAAAACTCCCCGAAAACCGCTTACCTATGCGGCTTTCGGGGATTCTTGTTTTTTGTTGTTCAATCAAACTTACGCCGTTTACGCCAAAACTTACGCCAATTGATGCGTTAATGATAATAACTGGACATAGAATATGTTGTGTTGTTCATCTTTAAATTATTATCGTCGATCCAATACAGGCTTTTATACTCGCCCCACCTGCCGGAATACACTTTCTTTTCGTCCTTCCGAAAAACAAAGGAACCTATTGAAAAGCTCTTATCATATTTGTACACATTCAGAATGGTAGCACCTCCCAATGCTCCTTGATCGTCGTCAATCACTTCGGCGCAAAAAGTACTGTTTGGTGAAATTTCGTGAGCAAGCACCGTGTTTGCGCCAAAGTCACTTAGCAGGATAAACAAACATATCGGCAATACTAATATACCTGACAAGGAATAGAACGTAGCTTTTAATCCGGCACTTTTTACATAAAAAGCAACTATAACTACCGTCATTACAAACCAAGACGCAACTAATAGCATTGCTAACATATTTTCAGCGGTAAAGATGAAAAACAATGCGTTGATCTGATTGAGCAACAGCGTAACGGCAAGCAGAATTGTCTGAGCCTTACCAATGCATTTTTCTTTATTTGCCAACAACAAGATTCCAACGGTATAATAGATAGCAGTAGTTATAACGGCATATATTATACCGTCATTTACTTTTAGGGAGTATTGTAATAATTTTGAGAACAGAGTCAGGACAGGAAATAAAAGTGAGGCAATGAACAGAATCAGCACAAATAGATTGTTGCGTTTCATATCTTACTCCTTTCCGAGCAGTTTAGCGTATTGATTGGAAAACAGCTTTGATACAATAAAGAAAACAAAACACATAATGCAACCGACAATCAGCATTGTTACTGAAAACGCAGAGCCGTTGATCAGCTCGGTGAAGATACCCTGATAGTGAAGAACAGCCCAAATGTAACCTATGCCGGTAAATGCAATTGTAGCGATAAGTGAGCAGTTTGAAAATACTTCCCTGCTCGGAAATACTCTGACAAAATACCAATTTGCAAGCGACATCATAAACCCTGTTGCGGGAACGATGACCGCAACAGCCCACAGACCGTTGGTGTTTCCCGACGGCGTAGCGGCTTCACGCGCAACGCCGAAAATAATCAGCGCAAAGGAAACGAACAGCAGGACAGATTGCAAGACAGAAGCCTTCCAACCGTTGATTTTCGAAAATGCTTTTGTTTTCGATTTTTGTTCCGTTATCAATGGATCGGCGGTCATTTCTTCAAAAGCCTTTTTGCATTTGTTACAGCACTTGATATGTTCTTCTACGATCGTCTTGCTTTCTTCTGAGCAACAACCATCTACATATAGAATCATTAAATCTTGAATAACATTACAGTTCATAATCTTACCTCAACATTTCTCTTAGTTTTTTCTTAGCACGGTATAATGTGACTCTTGCCCAGCTTTCGCTTTTCCCGAAAAGCGCGCTGATTTCGTTCAGCGAAAGATTGGTAAAGACAGAGAGCATCAAGACTTCCTTATACGGTTCGTCCAGCTCGTGTAATTTGGCAAACGCTTCCCTTGATAGCTCCTTTTGGATGAAGGATTCTGCTAAGTCGGGAGTATCGGCAGCTATGTCTTCTTCAATTTGAATCGACTTTTTATGTTCGTTATACCAAGCATAATAAGTATTCTTTGCGATCTGACACAGCCAGACCGACGCTCTGCTTTTATCCCGAAGCTGATTGAGGTTCATATAAGCCCTAAAAAAGGTTTCCTGTGTCAGCTCTTCAGCTAACGAGGAATCCTTGCAAAGCTTTTTCAGAAACTTAAAAATGAAGTCATAGTATTCTGAATACATCTGCTCAAAATCCGTCACATTCTCACCGCCTTTCGTGTATTAGATAAGAAAAATGGAAAAACGTTACAAGAAAATTATACAATAGATTAAAAACTTTTCAATATGATCTTACCTTACGCCGTTTACACCGAACGGTGCAGAAAGTTGTGCAGAGCTGAAACAATCGCATATTTTAATGAATTTGACCTTGATGGATTAGTTTTCATCAAGGTCTTTTTTACTATATAGGAAATTTCTATGTTTTGACCCCGCCGTTTCAGAAATGTTGCCGTACATACACACTATCCAAAGGCGGGCGAGAGTGCCCACCGGCACTTTTTTGTTTGACGGATAGACAAAATCAGGCTGAAATGATATAATGATAAAAAGATAAATCGGAATTTACAGGAGGAAGAATATGGAACAAAGCGTATTCACAGGCATTCGCCCGTTATACTTATCGAGCAAAAGGAATCCTAACGAAATCAGAATCAGGATCAGAATGAGAGATCTGATCGACCCGTCCGCATTGCGTTATGCTGTAGATACCACAATGCAAAGATATCCCTATTTCTGCGTGGAGCTACAGAAAAAGGCCGGACAGTATGTTTTTATTGATAACGCCAGACCTGTTGTAATCAGCAATTCTCTTCATGGGGTAGATCTGAATGCAGAAGAATCCAACTATCATATGATTGCCTTTGCGTACCAAGATAACTGGATCATTCTGGATATATTTCATGGTCTGACAGACGGAACCGGCGCCTATGAAGTCATTCGGACATTGCTGTATTATTATTGTTCTAAGCGGTATGGAATCAAGCTGAACGAGGAGGGGATTCGTCTTGTCGGAGACGAGATCACTGCGGAAGAATGGGAGGATCCTATTGAAAAAGCCTCGGATCTTCCGACTCCTGCGCGATCCGATCTTCCGAAGGCGCTCAACATCATTGAGAATGCTGAACTGCAGAACGACACATTAAAAACTGTTTATAGTATAGCGATTGACGAATCTGAGTTTGTGCGCTTCAGCATGGACAATGACGGCAGTCCGGGAACGATAACCGCATTGCTTCTCAGCCGCGCTGTTGCGAAGCTTTTTCCGGATGCAAACGATCCTATCAGGATCACCCTGTGTGTGAATCAGCGAAAAGCGCTTCAAAAGCCCAAGGCACATCAAAGCTTGGTCGGCGGGGCGATGCTCGAATACAAAGAGAAGCTTCGTGATTGGCCTCTTGACAGACAGGCTACAGCCTATCGGGGCATGGTTTTTGCACAGACGATGGATGAGACAGTCCTCGCCGGAGCCAATAGCTTGAGAGGGCTCACACAGATGCTTCTGTCCAAGGAAACTGATCAAGAGCGCCTTGACATTACGGCGTATATCGGAAAAACGGCAGAGCAGATCATGACGGCGACGGTCAGTTATGTGGGAAAAGCAAACTATAAAGAAGCAGAAAAGTATATTCGTGACTTCCGGACATGGACAGGCGCGACAGGTAACTATCCATGTGTTACGATCGCGGCGGTAAACGGACGTTTTACGCTTGACTTCATTCAGCCGTTTTCAAGTCCGGTGATCGTCAATGCTTTTTTGAAAGAACTGGAGGATAACGGCATCACCTACGATCTGCAGGATGTAACGGCGTTGGATGTACCGAATATTCAACTTCCATGGAGTATGTGAGGAAACAGCATGGTGGTCTGACAAATTCCGATTTGTCTATCCGAATCTCTGAAACCCTTTGATTTTCCTGCATTTCCTGCAGGTCTGCTACCATAAAAAGCTCCGTTTTCCCTTGTTTTTGCCCTTGTGAGGCAAAACAAGGGAAACTTTTTTCAGAATGCCTACCGCGCATCAATGCCTCGCCGCTTGAGAGAGCGAAATACACCCCTCGCACAAATCAGGCGATTTGTACGAGGGGTATTTTCGTCTTTGTAGAAGTATACCCCCTGAAAAAATGAGTATCCAAAAGAAGCTGCGGGGATGCAGGATTTTTTTACAACCATTTATTTCGTGGGTACATTATCTATCTGTTATCGCCATATTTCTTTTTGAGCATACGCAACTTAATTCCGCAATGCACAAACAAATAAAGATATATAAGCAATAGAACAGAAAGAATAACCGTAGACACATCAGCAAAAGGATGACTGCCCTCCACACTTCTTATGAAATTTGGAAGCAGACAGGCAAAAAAAATCACTAATAATGGGAGCATACGGGTCTTGATAATATGATTGACCATGTCAACACGAGAGGCATCATCGGAAAATATCTCGCTGTCCTGCTCTGTATCTGCATTTGACACTGGTTTGCGGAAATATAACCATCCAACACAGCGGTTAAAATACTCCCATCCGTAGTCATTGAAGATTTGAAGATAATCATGGTCTTCCGTATTATTCTTATAGTCCAAACGATATACAACGTCCTCTGGAGCGCAGCTTTCAAAGATATAGAAACAGGGCAGTATCGTTTTCATCAACTTCCATCCCTTTTTGTGCTGCTCACGCAGCCAAATCTCCTCTTCTTCATAATCTGCTATTGTAAAAAAGCGAATCATCGTCTTTCTGTTACTCATTTATTTTCTCTCCTTTACTGTTTTTGTATAGACGTTCAATGCGTCGAATTTCAAGAGATAAGATTTCTGCCCCAAGACCAGTAATCTGATACAGCTTTCGTTTTTCTTCTTCTCTTACGAAAGCTATGAGCCCATCCTTTTCCATTTTCGAAAGAGTTCCATACATAGTTCCTGCACCTATAACTAAATCGCCTCCGGTCATCTGTTTGACCTGTTGGCTGATGCCATAACCATGTTGTGGTTGTTGCAGGCAGAATAGTATATAGAATCCGCTCTCTGTCATGGGGACATAGATTCGTCTTATTTTATTATCCATAAATCCTCCAGACTGTTTCACTTCAATATATCGAACTTCGCTATACATTATATCGAACCTCGATGTAATTGTCAATATATTTTTATTTCACAAAAACGACGGCGAGGATCGCTCCCTGCCGCCCGATTGCCACACCTTGTTATATCCTGTTATGATTTTATCTTGCCCTTGTTTTTGCCCTTATGAGCGGCGCGGGCGTTGTAGAAATGGTGTAACATTTAATAACGGGATTCGGTGAGCAGATTGCGGAAAATCCTTTGTTTTCAACGGTTTCAGAGGATTTCATTAAAACCCTATAATCACTGGCGAATGCTAATGATTTCGGGGAATTCAAATTCTGATTTATTGCATTTACTATTATGGCAATCGCAGGCAGCCTTATATGAGGTTGCCTGCTTGTTGGATAACGATAGACAAATTCGGGCTGATATGATATAATGGCAGCAAGCCGAGACTTTAATAAAGGTAGTGAGTCAGAATGAAGCTTTATATCAGCGAACGGTTTTTGTCACAAAAAGACAAGGCTGCGGTGACTGATGAAGGCGGAAATATCAGATACTATGTACGCGGAGATTTTGCGATCGCAAAGAAATACTGTGTTGAGGATACGCAGGGCAGAGAATTAGCGTCTGTGCTCCAGAAAAAAATCAGCTCAACGGGAACTTGCGTCATTAACAGGAACGGTAAAGTCGTTGCAGAAATCGTCCCGAAAATCACTCTGATTAAGCCCAAATACGCCGTCAAAGGATTTGACTGGACGATCGAGGGGAGTTTCAGTCAGGATAAGTACGCGATCAAATCAAACGGCGAGACGATTGTTGAAGTAAACGTAAAGCTGTTTACAAAAGGCAACGCTTATGAAATCAACATCAGTGAGGGGATTGACGAAGTCAACGCGATTGCTTCTGTGCTGATTATAGAAGGAATATTTGAATATACTGTTTTCACTGCCGCCGTCCAGAGCGCGATAAACACGAATCATTAATTATTTGCAGGCTGCCTTTTTATAAGGCTGCCTGTTTTTTGCTTTACAGCGCCTGCTTGGCAGCGCACATGGTGTGAGCACGGGCTGATTCTTCCGATAAATGTGTGCCGAGGGCACGATTTTCCGGCTTTATACTAATCCTTAATAAAAAGATTTAATCAGATATTAGGGATAAATTTTGCAGAGCACGGCGGGCGACACAGGCAGGCTGGCGCCTGTCAAGGAGTCCAACAAAGCTATGCGAAATTTAGCCCAATAAATGATAAAGGTTTTAATTAAGGATTAGTATTAGTAGTAGACAAATGCTGCGGCTTATGCTAAACTCTAAACAGGGTGACAAGAATAATCCGAACCGCGGTTTTGACTGGCGTATTGTAAAATCCTCGCGAACCTTAAGCACAAGAAATAACGATCAACGGAGGCGATTACGGTGACTCAAAATACCAAATCCAAAAAACACCAACGCTTTATTGCTGTTATACTGATGCTGATGATTGTTATATCCTGTCTCTTGCCGCTGCATCTGATCGTTTTTGCTGATGAGACGGCGTCGCCCGTAAGGATTGCGGCAGACGCTCTCGGCGATCATGTTTCGATTCACAGCGAGCTGCAGGAGCAATATCTGAACGGACCGCTTCAGGATATCGCAAGCTATGCGGACGGCACGCAGGAGCTGAGCCGCCCGGCAAAGATCACCCTGACGTGGAATACGGAAATAGATGAAGCATATGCCGCAGAGAACGGTATTTCGACCGAGGGATGCAATTATACTCTGTATTTCGGGAAAACCGAGGACTTTTCCGATGCAGAGACCTATTCCACCGCCGAGACGTCTTATCAGGTCACGAATCTGGAGCTTTCTGCTACCTACTACTGGAAGGTCGCGTCTGAGATCGGCGGCAAATATTATGAGAGCGAGACCGCGTCCTTTACGACCGAGCGCAACGGCCCGCGAAACCTCTATGTCAGCGGGGTTACCAACGTGCGCGATCTCGGCGGCTATACGACGGTGAACGGCGATACCGTCAGACAGGGTCGGATCATCCGCTGCGGTAAGCTGCACAACACCGACGGCAGCCGAAAAATCACAGATAAGGGTATTGCCGAAATGCGGGACAAGCTCGGCGTCAAATCGGAGATCGAGCTGCGCAAGGCGTCAAACAATGAGTACGGCGCGGTCACTGCCAGCGTGCTCGGAGCGGATGTGAACTATTTTTTGCTGCCTATGGATTATAATAACGGCAATATGATAGAAGGCGACTATACTGAGGACAATCTCGGCTCGCTGCGAGGCGTTTTTGAGGTGCTGTCAAAGGAGGAGAATTACCCTGTCATCTTCCACTGTGCGATTGGCACAGACCGCACGGGTATGGTTGCGTATTGTATCGAAGCGCTTCTCGGCATGAGCGAGACGGATATCATCCGCGATTACCTTTTCTCCAATTTCGGCAATATCGGCGGTTCACGCTCTGTCTCAAAGATTCGCTCAAAATACCCGCGATTCATCAAGGACTATGACGGCGAAACCCTGCAGGAAAAGACCTACCGCTTTTTGAACGAATATGTCGGCGTACCCGCCGAACAGCTCGACGCTGTTATCCGTCTGAACCTCATCCCGCGCAACACCGCCGCTTTGGGAGAGCCGATCTCGTCACAGGATGACTTTCTGAATATGAAAGAGGACGGCAATTATTATCTGACCGGGGATATCACCCTCAGCTCCGGCTACACGCCGCAGTTTTTCGGTACGTTTGACGGAAACGGTCACACGATCACCACGAGCCAACCTCTGTTCGACAACCTCAGCGGCGTGGTGAAGAACCTGACGATCGAAGGAGCTGTTTCTTCCTCAAGCGGCAGGATCGGCGCATTGGCGTGCGAAGGCTCGCGGCTGACATGCATCAACGTCAAAAACAACGCCGATATCTCTGTGACAGGCAAGTATTATGCCGCGGGACTGGTCGGGTACACGACCGTGAGCGCTACGTTTATCGACTGTGAAAATCACGGAGATATCAGCTCGGCATATCACGCCGCAGGCATCGTCTGCCGAACGGCGGGTGAGTTGACGCTTAACAACTGTATTAATGACGGCGAGATCACCGCAACACCGCCGACGCCGAATTATTATGCCGGCGGTATGGTCGCAAAATCCGGCGGCTCTGTGATGATGCAGAACTGTCGGAACAGCGGCGCGGTAACAACCTCGGCAAAGTATGTCGGAGGACTCGGCGGATACCTTGACACAGCCGATGTGATGAAAACCGTCATCTCTTGCGAGAACAGCGGCAAGATTACCTGCGGCGGCGATAACGTTCAGGAGCTGTCCTATATGGGCGGTCTCGTCGGTTATATGAAAGGCGGAAAGTCTTACTGCACCTTTTCCTATTGCCGCAATTCAGGCGAGATCGTGTCAAACGCGGGCGGCAAAACGGTTCTCTGCGGGATCTGCGGATATGTGAACTCCGAGGCGATCATGATAACCCATTGTTCAAACACCGGAAGTGAATTGTCGCCGAACGCCGAGGAAAATACCTGTTATCACTTGTACTACAACCCCACCGCCGCGGATGAAACATACATCCATGACAACGATCCGTGGCAGTATGACAACGTCACCTTTACCATCGAGGACAAAGGCGACTTTTATCTCCCTCATGAGATGACCTTCGGCGAGTGGATCATGACGGGAGGAAGCTCCACCGGCAACACGGCGGTATGGGTCTCTCCCGTGACCGGCTTGACGGAAAAGCAAATAGGCGAGGATCCCGCGTTTTCCGGCGTATGGAGCTTTTACCGCAACGACGAACAGGGAAAGCTATACGCGGAGATCCCCTCGCATCGGGATGTGAAAGGCAACGTGATCCTGCCGGAGTGTGCAATACTGGATTCTGACGGTTTGCCGGTTACAGTCGATGATCTGATAACGCCTCATTGTAGGTATTGGATTTCAAATTAAGACAGCCGTACGCGATACCGAAAAAAGCCCCGGCAGCTTACGGCAAAAATCAAGTCACAGATCGACAGGCAGTCTCAGCGCAGGCTGCCTGATTTTTGTATTTCGGCACAGACCGCACGGGAATGGTTGCGTATTGTATCGAAGCGCTTCTCGGTGTGAGCGAGACGGATATCGTGCGCGATTACCTTTATTCCAACTTCGGCAAGATCGGCGGCTCGCGCTCGATTTCGACGATCCGGTCAAGATACCCCAAGCTCATCAAAGATTATGACGGCAAGACCCTGCAGGAAAAGACCTATCGCTTTTTGAACGAATATGTCGGCGGACTGGTCGCCAAATCCGGCGGCGCGAAATGCGCGGAGCACGATTTCTTGCTTCGGCGGGAGAATCCTGTTTACACAGACCGTCAAGACGTGTTATAATGATTTCAAAACCATGGATGGAGGGATTTGTGATGAAATCCGTTAAAAAAGCTGCCGCGATCATAATGATCGTGATATTGTCGGTGTGCGCCTTTGTCGGCTGTACGCCGCAGAAAACGCCGGAGCTTCAAACCGAAAGCCTGTATTTCTCCAAACAGGCTGTGACGGAATCACCGAAATGGGTGACCGAGCTGGAGGCGGCAAAGGGTGCAGAACAGCTCATCGTGGTCGCGGGCGTCGACAAAACGACGGCGTATGTGACCATGCACGAGAAGGATGAAAACGGTAAGTGGCAGCAGCTCATCGCGACCCCCGGCTTTATCGGACAGGACGGCTTGGGAGAAGCGAACATCAACGATTGCTATACCCCTGTCGGCACCTTTACGATCAACAAAGCCTTCGGCCTTGCCGACGATCCCGGCTGTCAGATGGCATATACCAAGGTGGATGACAGCTATTACTGGTCGGGCGACGCGCGCGAGGGGATGCACTTCAATGAGCTGGTCAGCGTCAAGGATGTGCCCGGGCTCGATACCGAGAACAGCGAGCACATCGCCGACTTCGACTACGCGTATCAGTATGTGCTGAACATGGGCTACAACGCGGAGTGTGAGGAAGAAAAGGGCTTTGCGTTCTTTTTGCACTGCTTCAGGGTCAACCGCACCTACACGGGCGGCTGTGTCGGCGTTCCCGAGAACATCATGAAGTTCATTATGCAGTACGTCAAAGAGGGCTGTAAGATCACCGTCGACTCGTTGGAGAATATGAAGGGCGATCTTGACGCCTGAGTATTGTATTCATAGCTGAAATCTGCTAAAATAGATGGCGGTTGAACAAAATCATCGGAGGATTTTATGCGCAGAGATTTGTTTTATTTTTATCCGCTGCCGGTACAGCCGGTATTCGACGCGTTCGTACAGGCGGCAAACCGGAAGTTCGGCAAACAGTGCAAGGTCGATCCTTACAAGACAGTCAATTTCGGATTGAACTATTCTTTCAAATACAACATGAACGGCGGCGCGCTGACGATCCACTTCATGCCCTACAACAACGGTACCGCTGTCGACATGCACTACACCATCGTGCAGGCGTTCGGCGCGAGGTACCAGAAGCATGCCGACGACGTGCTGATTTTTGTCAACGCTGTCGTCGGAGCACAGGCGCAGCGTGTGGCGCTGGATCTGAATCAGTTTTTGGCATATGAGACCGGCATGCCCGTGGCGCCGATGACATACCGCCCTCAGCCGGAGGCGCAGCCTGTACAGCAGCCCTCCGCGCCGCCGAAGAGGTTCTGTACCAACTGCGGTACGCCGACGGCGCCGGGAGCACAGTTCTGCACCAAGTGCGGCAAGAAATTATAAGGTAAGGTGACCACAATGATATACAATAACGTACTCGAGGCGGTCGGTCAGACCCCTCTGATCCGTCTCAACCGTATGGTGGACAAGGACAGCGCCGAGGTGCTGGTCAAGTTTGAAGCGCTGAACGTCGGCGGTTCGATCAAGACCCGTACCGCGCTGAACATGATTAACCATGCAGAGAAGAAGGGCGAGCTCAAGCCCGACAGCATCATCGTCGAGCCGACCTCGGGCAACCAGGGCATCGGTCTGGCGCTGGTGGGCGCGGTCAAGGGCTATAAGACCATTATCGTCATGCCCGACTCGGTCAGCGTCGAGCGCAGAAAGCTGATTAAGCACTACGGCGCGAAGGTCATGCTCATCCACGACGCGGGCGATATCGGCGCGTGCATCGACGAGTGCCTGCAAACCGCGCTGAAAATGAAAGAGAAGGATCCGCGCGTGTTCGTTCCCCAGCAGTTCGAGAACATCAACAATGTTCGCGCGCATAAGAAGTATACCGCGCTGGAGATCATGCAGCAGTGCGCCGACAATATCGACGGCTTCTGCTCCGGTATCGGCACGGGCGGCACCCTGACCGGTATCGGCGAGGTGCTCAAGGCGCAGTACCCCGACCTCGAGATCTGGGCGGTCGAGCCGGAGAATGCCGCGATCTTAGCCGGCGGCACCATCGGCACGCATATCCAGATGGGTATCGGCGACGGACTGATCCCCGGCATCCTGAATCAGGAGATCTACGATCATATCTATGTCGTTTCGGATGAAGAAGCGCTCGAGACCGCTAAGCGTCTGGCGCGAGAAGAAGGCTTGATGTGCGGTATCTCCAGCGGAACCAACGTCGCCGCCGCGTTGAAGCTTGCGAAAAAGCTCGGCCCCGGCAAAACGGTCGTCACCGTCCTGCCCGATACCGCCGAACGTTACTTCTCGACTCCGCTGTTTGAGGAATAAGCGATGGATAACGATCGTTTGAAATGGGAGATCACCGAAACAAAGAAGCTCCTGCACACCCCCGTCTTTGATGTAACACAACAGGCAGAGGTCTCCGCGACAGGGATACAGGGCGATTATATCGCGATGGACGCGCCCGACTGGGTACAGGTCATCGCCGAGTACGAGGGTCGGTTTTTGCTGGTGCGTCAGTGGCGTCACGCGGCACAGTGCCTGAGCCTTGAGTTTCCCGGCGGCGTGGTCGACAGGGGAGAGGACCCCGCGACTGCCGCCCGGCGCGAGTTGTTGGAGGAAACCGGCTTCAAAGCGGGCAGGCTGGTGCGTTTGGGCGCCGTCAGCCCCAATCCCGCGCTGTTCTGCAATCAATACCATGTCTATCTTGCGGAGGAGCTTGTCCCGACAGGGACGCAGAAACTCGACGACGATGAACTGCTGAGCTTCTTGTCAAAGCCCGTCGACGAGGTGATACGCGATTACGGCAAGGGAGAGTATACCCACGCCCTGATGGGCACCGCGCTGCTGTTTTATATGCAGCACCGTTCAAAGCAAGCAAATAATAAGATAATCCCCGACTCTTTGTGAGCCGGGGATTCGCTATATACGATGGCGGTTTTTGAAAAAATCAGTATTACTGCTTATGACAGGAGCCTGACATCGGGCATGCTTTGCAGCTGCCGCAGCTGCATACCATGGACTTGCCTGCCTTTTTCTTTTTTACCATGCTGACGATGATCGCGGTGACGATGGCGATCAGCACGGCGCAGATGATGATGGTGCCGATATTCGCGCCGATCCATGCAAACATTTTGTCATCTCCTTCTTGCAGTTGTTATCGCAAGGGCTTTAGCCCGTAGCAATCTCAACCGATATTATATTATTTCATCTTGACGTTCTTAGTCAGCTTATTCGCTTCTTTATACGGCTTGAACAGCATGAACAGCATGAAAGCAATCAACAGGATCGCGACGATCAGCCCGATGATGTTCAGGTTGCCTGTGAACGCGCCGCCGATCTGGTTGATGCACAGCGCGACAGCATAGGCGAAAATGCACTGATACGCGATCGCGAACGCCGTCCATTTGCCGGAGTTCATCTCTCTGCGGATCGCGCCCATCGCCGCGAAGCACGGTGCGCACAGCAGGTTGAATACCAGGAACGAGAAGCCGGTTACGCCGGTGAACACGGTCGCCAGGGTCGCCCAGGTGCTCATCTCACCGCCGCCGTAGAGAACGCCCATCGTGCCGACGATGTTCTCTTTGGCGATCAGACCGGTGATCGAGGCGACAGCCGCCTGCCAGTTGCCCCAGCCGAGCGGCATGAAGATCCATGCGATCGCGTTGCCGATGGTGGCAAGGATGCTGGAGCCGATCTCTTCTGTACCGAGCATGGTAAATGTGCCGTTAACAAAGCCGAAGCGGCTGAGGAACCACAGTACGATGGTGGACAGCAGGATGATGGTACCCGCCTTCTTGATGAACGACCAGCCGCGCTCCCACATTGAGCGGAGCACGTTGCCGAGGGTGGGCATATGGTAAGCCGGAAGCTCCATGACGAAGGGAGCGGGTTCGCCCGCGAAGGGCTTGGTCTTCTTCAACATGATACCGGAGATGATGATCGCCGCCATGCCGATGAAGTACGCGCCTGTCGATACCCACGGCGAACCGCCGAAGATCGCGCCCGCGATCATTGCGATGAAGGGGATCTTGGCGCCGCAGGGGATGAAGGTGGTGGTCATGATGGTCATGCGGCGGTCGCGCTCGTTTTCGATGGTACGCGACGCCATGATACCGGGGATGCCGCAGCCGGTACCGATCAGGATCGGGATAAAGGACTTGCCCGACAGACCGAAACGCCTGAATACACGGTCAAGGACAAAGGCGATACGCGCCATGTAGCCGCACGCCTCCAGGAACGCCAGCAGCAGGAAGAGTACCAGCATCTGGGGTACAAAGCCCAGCACCGCGCCGACGCCCGCGACAATACCGTCGAGGATCAGCGAGGACAGCCACTCGGGAGCGTTGGCGGCGGTCAGACCCTTTTCGACGAGGACGGGGATACCGGGTACCCATACACCGAACTCGGCGGGATCGTCGGGCTTGCCTTCGTTTTTCGTAAAGGTTTCGGCGGCAGATTTGACGTCAGCGCCGGTAGAGGTTTCTTTGGTGATCTCGAGGGTCTCTTCATCCTCGACCTCATAGGTGAACTCGTCGGTGGTTTTGACGCTGTCGGCAAAGGCGTTGACCGCTGTGACAGCCGCTTTGGGATCGTAGTTTTCGTTCTCAAAGTCCAGCGCCTCTAACAGAGCGTCGTTGCCCGCCGCTTCAGCAGAGCCTGCGAGAACGCCGATCGCCTCGGCGTGCTGTTCATACTCCGCCGAGCCGATGCCGAAGAGGTGGAAGCCGTCGCCGAACAGTCCGTCGTTTGCCCAGTCGGTTGCCCACGAGCCGACGGTGACCATGGAGATGTAGTACACGAGGAACATGATAACCGCGAAGATGGGCAGTCCCAGCCAGCGGTTGGTCACGATCCGGTCGATCTTGTCGGAGGTCGAGAGCTGACCCTTTTGCTTGTTCTTGTAAACGCCGTCGATGATCTTGCCGATGTAGACGTAACGCTCGTTGGTGATGATGGACTCTGCGTCGTCATCATACTCTTCTTCGACAGCCTTGATATCTTTTTCGATGTGATTGCGCGTTGCTTCGTTGATTCCGAGCTTTTCGATGACCTTTTCGTCGCGCTCAAAGATCTTGACAGCGTACCAGCGCTGCTGTTCCTCGGGCATATCGTGTACGCAGGCTTCTTCAATATGCGCGATCGCGTGCTCGACCGTGCCGTCGAACGGATGTCTCGGGACGGGCTTTTTGTCCTCTGCCGCCTTGATCGCGGCTTCGGCGGCTTCGATCACGCCGTGACCCTTCAAGGCGGAGATTTCGACGACCTTACAGCCTAAGGAACGCGCCAGTTCCGCGGTGTTGATTTTGTAGCCGTTTTTCTCGACGACGTCCATCATGTTGATGGCGACGACGACCGGGATGCCCAGCTCACACAGCTGTGTGGTCAGGTAGAGGTTGCGCTCGAGGTTGGTGCCGTCCACGATGTTCAGGATCGCGTCGGGACGTTCGTCGATCAGATAGTTGCGGGCGACGACCTCTTCCATCGTGTAGGGGGAGAGGGAGTAGATACCCGGCAGGTCGGCGATGGTAACGTCGTCGTGCTTCTTGAGCTTACCTTCTTTTTTTTCGACAGTGACGCCGGGCCAGTTGCCGACGAACTGGTTGGAGCCTGTCAGCGAGTTGAACAGGGTGGTTTTGCCGCTGTTCGGGTTACCCGCTAATGCGATTGTCATTTTCATATGTACCTCACTTTTTCGGATTTACCTCAGCTAACTCGGTTACCTAAAGCTAATCCGGCATCAAAAAAATATACTGCCGCGGGGAAGGAGAGTTCTCCCTCCCGCGCCGTTATTCTTCTACTTCTACCATCTCTGCGTCAGCCTTGCGCAGCGAGAGCTGGTAGCCGCGGACGGTAATCTCCAGCGGATCGCCCAGGGGAGCGACCTTCTGCACGGTGACCTCAACGCCTTTGGTAATGCCCATGTCCATGATGCGGCGCTTGACAGCGCCCTCGCCGTGGAGCTTCTTGACCTTGGCGGAGTCGCCGATCGCGACGTCTCTGAGAGTTTTCATATCTTTCCCTCCTTATATACGGAGAAAGGAGAACGGAGAACGAAGAACGGTGAAAGCTTCTCGCTTTGCCCGGTCGATCATATATAACAGAATCAAAGCGCGAAGCGTTTCCTTCACCGCTCAACGTTAACCGATATCCGTTATCCGATTTAGATCATGATCTTTTGTGCCATTTCTTTGCTGATGGCGACGCGCGCACCCTTGACGTTGACGATGAGATTGCCGCCCATGGAGTTGACCACGGTGACCTTCCCTCCCGGTACAAAGCCGAGATTTTGGAGATGGGTGCGAACCTCCGCGTTACCGCCGATGCGTTTGATAATGTTTTCTTCGCCTAACGCTGCGAGTGTAAGCGGCATAGCTGAACTCCTTATCTGTACGATTATGCTTTTTCCGGATATTTATTAGCTCAGGCTAACCCGTGAGGAAAAAGCAAGGTTAGCTCAAACTAACCTTAATGTATTATAGCAACATTCGCTCGCTTTGTCAACACTATTTGAAGAAAAGGGCTGAAAAAAGCCGAGATATGGTTGTCCATATCCCGACTACGGTGAATTTTTCAATTTTTTTGACTTGATCGGCAGCATGACCAGCGCAAAGAGAAACAGCGCGATGCTGATCCACTGGGATGTGGACAGCCCAAAAAGCATGCCGCGGTGGATATCGCCGCGGAAGAACTCGTCCGTGAAGCGAACGACCGAATAAATCAGTATATAAATGTATATCAGGCGGCTCTGCATAATCCCTCTGTAAAAGAAGTACAGCAGAAAGAGGAAGATCAACAGGTTGCAGCCGCTCTCGACAAGCTGGATCGGAAAGCGGTTGACGCCGTTGACAGAGGGGTTGAAGGTGTTGCCGTGCACGGTGAAGCCGAAGCTGCTCTCTATGCCGTAACAGCAGCCACCCAGAAAGCACCCGATCCGCCCGAAGGTGTGAAACAGCGGCACCAGCACCGCGTAGATATCCAGCAGGCGGTCACGGTGGGGGGTGACGCTTTTCGCGAATTTGGTGTAGATTAGGATGGCGACGCCCGCCCCGATAAAGCCGCCGTAAAAGACAAATCCGCCGAACGCCGCGCTGATACACCTCCACAGTCCGTTCCATCCGATCTTGGAAAAATGGGAGAACCCGTAGAGCAGGACGCGGTAGTTGGTGGCGGCATACAGCGCGCTTGCGCCGACCGCCATACCGATACCCGCGGCGATCATCGTCAGGGCAAAGTCATAGATATCAATGTCAAAGCGGCGGATCAGCCGGGATCCGACAAAAAAGCAGGCGGCAAATCCCAACACCGCCATAATGCCGTACAGACCGATCTGTCTGCCGAAAATTTCTATTGCGGGAAACATGGTTTTCTCCTTGAAACAACGCAGCCGGCCGTAAGGCTACGACCGGCTGTGCAGTTCTATCGTCAAAGATTAGTTGACAGAGGAGCTGATCTGCTGGAGAGCGCTGGAGATCTGTCTCTGAGTCTCGGGGTCGTTGGCAACCGCAGTGCCTGCCGCAAGAACGATGCCGCAAACGATGGTGCCTATGATAGACAGAACCAGACCGACAATGGACAGAATCAGACCGGCGGTAGCCATACCGCTCTTCTGACCGAGCGCCTTGTAGCTCTTCTGTGCGTTGATCGCAAGAATGAGACCGACGATCGCGCAGATGATGCCGATGATACCGAACGCGATACCCCACCAGGCGATCACGCAAGCAACGATACCGAGAATCAGCGAAGCGATCGCTAAGCCTTTTTTACCCTGTTGTTCCATGGAAAAATCCTCCTTTTATTCATTCGGTTTTAAAAACCATCTTCATCATAGCATAGGTTATATTTTTTTGCAATATCACATAGGCAACTTTGGCGAAACTGCTCAATTTTCCACTTTAATACGCTAAACAGACAGCATAATGACTAACATTTTTTGCAAATACGCGCGAGATTGACAAGATTTTGTCATATCTGTCGGGGAATTTGCAGCGACCGTCAGGAGAGGTATGTAAATATTGCACAATAACGATTGCCCTTTTTTATATATTTAGTGGATTTTTGCGCTCTGAGGACGGTTTTTATTGTACGGCTTTTTAATTTGTTATATAATGATAAGGTAGCGTGGAATATCGGACACGCGTCACTTGTACTGAACACTCTTGAAAGGAGTTTTGAAATTGAAACAATACGACCCGAAACACATCCTCAATATCGCTATGGCAGGCCACTCCGGCGCGGGCAAGACCTCTGTCGCCGAGGCGATGCTGTATCTTTCCAAGGCGAGCGATCGTCTGGGCAAGATCGCGGACGGCAACACTCAGCTCGACTTTGACGCTGAGGAGATCCGCCGCAAGGTATCTATCGTTACCGCTGTCGCTCCCGTAGAGTGGAAGAATACCAAGATCAACATCATCGACACCCCAGGTCTGTTTGACTTTGAGGGCGGCGTTTTTGAGGGCTACCGCGCGGCTGAGACCGCTGTGATCGTCGTCTCCGCTAAGGACGGCGTGAACGTCGGTACCGAAAAGGCTGTCAAGGCGGCTGACAAGGAAGGTCTGACCAAGATCTTCTTCGTCAACGGCGTTTGTGACGAGGACGCGCGCTTCTACCGCGTTTTAGAGGACTTAAAGGCGACCTTCGGCCCCTCCGTATGCCCCGTTATCGTTCCCCATATCGAGAACGGTCAGGCGAACACCTACATCAACCTGCTTGAGTACAAGGCGTATAAGTATGACGCCAAGGGCAACGTGACTCCCACCCCCATCATTCCCGAGATGGGCGACCGCTTTGAGGGTCTCAGAGAAGCGATCAAGGAAGCTGTCGCGGAAACCAGCGAAGAGCTGATGGAAAAGTTCTTCATGGAAGAAGAGTTTACCCCCGAAGAGATCATCACCGGCGTATCCCAGGGCGTTAAGGACGGCACGCTGTGCCCCGTATTCTGCGGCGACGCTTCGACCACCTTCGGTATCGAGCAGTTCTTGAACACCATCACATGGCTGGCTCCGACCGCCGCCGACAAGGGCTCCGAGACCGCTGTCGACGTCAACGGCGATCCGGTAGACATCGCCTGCAACGAGCAGGGCGCTACCGCGGCGATTATCTTCAAGACTGTCGCCGACCCGTTTGTCGGCAAGCTCAGCTACTTCAAGGTCGTCTCCGGTAAGGTTTCTACCGATACACCTCTCGTCAATATGCGCACCGGCAACCAGGAGCGTATCACCAAGGTTCTCACCGTTCGCGGTAAGAAGCAGGAGGACGCCGCGGCTATCGTAGCCGGCGATATCGGCGCCATCCCGAAGCTGACCTCCGCCAACACCGGTGACACCCTCTGCTCCCCGACCCGCAAGGTCATCCTCAACGGCATTGACTATCCGGCTCCTTCCTTCTCTATGGCGGTTTATCCGAAGAAGAAGGGCGAAGAGGACAAGGTCGCGCAGGGTCTGGCAAGACTCGCCGAAGAAGATCCCACCATCAAGTATCAGAACGACCCCGAGACCCACGAGCTGGTTATGTCCGGTATGGGCGAACAGCACCTCGACGTTGTCGTTTCTAAGTTAAAGTCAAAGTTTAACGTAGAAGTTGAGTTAAAGCAGCCCAAGGTCGCTTACCGCGAGACCATCCGCGGCAAGTCTGACGTAGAAGGCAAGCATAAGAAGCAGTCCGGCGGCTCCGGTCAGTACGGTGACGTTTGGATCAAGTTCGAGCCGTGTGACAGCGACGGCCTCGAGTTCGAGATCGCCGTCGTCGGCGGTTCCGTACCCAAGCAGTTCTTCCCGGCTGTCGAAAAGGGTCTGATGGATTCTATCAAGAAGGGCCCGCTGGCAGGATACCCCGTTGTCGGCGTCAAGGCTACCCTGTATGACGGCAAGTACCATCCCGTTGACTCCAACGAAATGGCGTTCAAGACCGCCGCTCAGCTCGCGTTCAAGGCGGGTATCCCGCAGGCGAAGCCCGCGCTCTTAGAGCCGGTCGGCACCCTCAAGGCGAACGTTCCGGACGCTAACATGGGCGATATCATGGGCGAGGTCAACAAGCGCCGTGGCCGCGTTCTCGGTATGAACGCCGGCGAGAGCGGTATGCAGATCGTCGAGGCTGAGGTTCCGATGGCTGAGATGGCGGATTTCTCCGTCTTCATGCGCCAGTGCACCCAGGGTCGCGGCACCTACAGCTTTGAGTTCGAGCGCTATGAGGACGCTCCCGCTCAGGTAGCCCAGAAGGTCATCGAAGCGGCTAAGGCTGAGGAAGCATAAGCAGCTTGAAGCTGCACCCGATCCCGCCCTTTGCAAAGGCGACGGTACAATGACGCTTCTGCAACGGCGTGTCAAACGCGTGATTATGCAGTTATTCCATCATTCAAAATACATCTGCGCCCCGAGTTTTCTCGGGGCGTTATTGTCAGGAGATAGAAGATGAAAAAATTACTTTGTGTGATCGTGCTGCTGGCGGTCATGTTATCCTTATGCGCTGTTTCAGTGTCCGCTAACGCTCCATTGATGCCGGATATGATTATCAAGCTCGATCAGCCCTATGAGGGCGACTATCTCATCGCGGTTCTCAGTGACAGAAACGCGTTTTATCCGTATGACGAGCAATGGTACAATGATTATAAAGGTGAATATGGTCATGAAGCTTTGTGGGCAGCGGTCAAAAAGATCAGAAGCGTCGGCGACAAGGACGGATATACCTATATCGCGGACCTAGATGGCTCCAACAAAGCGAACGGGGCTACGGATGTAGATTATCCGTATGACACCTTCAAGATCGCACTGTATTATCCCGATACCGATACGCTGGTGAAAACGGATATTCTGAAAAAGGAGAGCTATATCGAGGTATACACGCTGACGCTTGACGCAAAGGAGATCGCCGATATCCAAACCGCTGAATACAATGAGACTATTCACCGTGAGGGCGAGTATCACCCTGCGGTGACGACCGAAAAGCCGACAGTTTTCTCACTGATCTTTTCGCCGTCTCTCGTAAAAATGTTCCTCGTTTGCCTTGCGTTCAATCTGGTGGTCGAGATTTTGATCGCTCTGCTGTTCGGCTACCGCAAATGGCGTCATATCCTCACGATCGCGGTCACCAATATCATCACGCTGTTCCTGCTGACGGTGAGTACAATTCTCATCAATCCGCCTGTCTATGGCAGCTTGCTGAGCTTTCCGTTCGCGTTCTTCGAGATCGCGGTAGCGGCGGTCGAGGGCACGGTGTACGCTATCACGTTCCGTCATTTTGATAAGAGCGAGAAGTACAGCCCGTGGCTCGCGGTGCTGTACGCCTTTGTCGCGAACGCCTTCACCTATGTGATCGGCTCGCTGTTCTATCTGATCCCGCATTGATATTTGTTGCAGATGTTGCAGGTAAAAACATAAGTTCCTTAAAAAAGAGAAATTATAGAAACGACTTATTTTGCTGCAACACCTGCAACAAAGCCTGTGTGCATAATAAAGCTCCCGATCATTCGGGAGCTTTCTTGTGCGAGAAAACTTTGACAAGAAAACTTTGCAAAAACTATTGACAAGTAAACTTGGCAGTGCTATAATAGCACCATCAAATGACAAGTAAACTTGTCAAAATAGTAGAATTGTCATTGCGAAGGAGACGCTTCGGCGGCGACTGCGGCAATCTCAACCGATAAAGAGGAGATGTTTTCATGAACAAAGAGGATATACTAAAGAAAGCACAGGCGGAGAATCACGGCAGGGATTATGCCGACATCGAGGCGCAGAAGAGCGGTACGCGCGCGGCGTATTTTATCGCCGTATTTCTGGTGATTATCGTTGATCTGGTTAACGGTTTCGTGCTCGGTTATGTGAACCGCGGCATGGATTTTGTCCTGTTCACGATGGCGTTCGTCGCATTTTTGACAAAGTATATCAAGCTGCGTAAACGGCATGAATTGATCGTGGCGATACTTTGGGGCATAGCCGCACTGTGTATGTTAGCGTGTTGGATCCTTCAGCTTTGCGGAGTGGCTAAATGATGGATAACGAATTGATATTGAGGAATAACCTTGCCGCGATCCGCAAGGAGAAGAAGCTCTCGCAGGCAGAGCTGGCGAAGATGGTGGGCGTATCGCGCAACACCATCAGCTCCATCGAGACGGGACAGTTCAATCCCACCGCCAAGCTCGCGCTGATCCTGTGTATCGCGCTGGATAAGAAATTTGAAGAGATTTTTTACTTTTAGCAACACAAAAAGCTCCCGAGAGATCGGGAGCTCAGTCTGTAGAAAAAGCCATGTTTCGGCGGAGGTTGAAACATGGCTTTAATTTTTGCATTAGGATTCCTAAAAAATGTAAGCAATAATTTGAGATAGGAACTAAAACAGGGTCGGGAGAGTGATG
>Ga0256404_1003011_pt1 | contig 35602 bp, 35 predicted proteins | sample RumenRJG_01DNA_FD_185990 | JGI IMG/M metagenome (GOLD analysis project Ga0256404, IMG submission 185990) | Bovine rumen microbial communities from Lethbridge, Alberta, Canada - RJG_01 | ecosystem: Host-associated > Mammals > Digestive system > Stomach > Rumen | place: Canada: Alberta | collected... | reverse complement strand
TGACCTTTCAAGATAACAAACTGCACTTTGAAAAGTGAATACACATTCATCAGGAACTTTAGCTCCGGTGCGAGCATGCGAAGCGATGCGCCATGACCCCGCAAGGAAGAGCGATAATGTCTCGCTTCAAAAGACAGGCAGCACCTGTCATTTTGCGGTGACCGCCGGAGAAGACAATGATACTCCTGTCCAGCCACAGCCCCGGATACTGATCCAGTCACGCAATGGGGGCAGCCCGGAGAGATCCTCGGGGGAGTTGGAAACTCGTGCGACAGATTCGCTGGCTGTCGCCTGATTGTTTCCCGTAATCCGGGATGATGGCCCGTAGATTGCCGTAAATTCATTTTCGGATATTCAGATTCGCATTGCAGAGTTCATCGTGTTCGAGGACAAAAATCCTGCAGCGGCAATGGCATCGAAGACCTGTTCGATTTCGTGGATGTCCGCTGCATCATCGAAGATCAGGGTTCCTTCCCGGTCGACCGTGAAATAACCGATCTCGTAGGCGCATGTAGGAACGCCCGTGTAGATGGCATCCACTCCGATGGCTTTGCCGATTGCCTGTGCCAGCCTTTTTCTTTCTTTTCCGGTTGCGTTGTAATTCACTTTCATTTCGTGCTCCTGCATCCGTTGTGATTTTTGGTATGTACATATACGCTCTAAACGTCGAGAATAGCAAGTCATTTTTCATATATTTTTGATTATGATTAATATTCCTTTCATCTTGTGTTGTAACGGCGTTTGCGTTACAATGATGGTGGAGGTGAAAGTCATGGAAAAAACAGCCACCCTTAATCTGAGAGTTAATCCGGAAGTGAAGCAAAGAGCAGAAGAAGTACTGAAGAGCCTCGGAATGCCTATGTCAACGGCCATTGATATTTATCTCAATCAAATCAGCTTGACAGGTGGTATCCCGTTTGCTGTTACATTGCCAAAAGCACCTGCAAGCGTAGATGCAACCCGGATGACAGCAGATGAGATCCACGAGAAACTCGACAGGGGATATCAGGACGCAACGGCAGGCAGAACTCGTGATGCCAAGGAAGCCTTTGCTGCGTTCAGAGCGGAGAAGAAGTAATGACACATTACAAGACTCACATCACGGATGAAGCTCTTAATGATATGGAGTCGATCTACGAGAATATATAGCCGAGGAACTTCTTGCTCCGGACACAGCAATGGGACAATATAATCGTATCGCTGACGCCATAGAGACACTGGATCAAATGCCGGAGCGCATCAAATTGATGGAGAGCGAACCAGAAAGAACGAGAGGACTTCGCAGACTCATCGTTGATAACTATGCCGTCTTTTTCATTATTGCGGATGATGTTGTGATCGTGACAAACGTCCTGTATGGGGCATCCGATATAGAAAACAGACTCAGAGGCAATCGATAGTCATTTTGTGTCCTTTGTATTCTGAACCGCTTCTGATTCTCCACCATTTTTGAGGTTCAGAGGCAAAACTCTGAACCTTTTGCTTGTTCCCGGCCCAGTGGTTTCAAGCGGAAGAACGCGGAGAATAGCATCTTGCCGCGCACATGCGGCGCGCTATCTCTTCAAATCTCACGGTCGGGAAAGCGCCCACCGATATCCTCGATCCGAATATTCCGCCAAACATCGTGAGCACGCCTTCACTGACGCCGAAATGACGCCAGATCGGCCCTCCATCATAGCGCATCGTCTGCAGCTTTTTGTAAAAGACCAGCGTTCTCGTCGCATCGAATATGCCTCCCCGGATTACAACGCCGTTTTCTGCCAGCGCAAGCCCCGCCGTCACACCTGCAGACACAGAAAATACCGCTGCCGCGACAGGAACGCCTGCTGCGATCATCAGTTTCCAGTTGAGCGACAATGGAATCACAAGCCAGGCGACCGCCATCACCGCCGATGAGATCAGCACATAACGCACTGCGTCTATCGCCATCAGTATCGCTCGCTTCCGTTCCCATTTCATCTGATAAAGCTGTTCATACTCCGGCAGCAGCCGGCTCACAAGCGAAGTGATTTTGTCCCTCCTCAGATAGAGGGAAAGATTACATACCTCATCGTCATCATCACCCATCCCGATCACGGAAATTTTCAGTTCCTCATAGCCGAAAATTCTCGCCAGAAATCCCTGATTCACCGTCACGGCATGAATCTTACTGACCGGAACCGAGAAATCCCGCCTCCTGGTCAGACCGTATGCAAGGCGCAGTGAATCCCCGTGCCGCATACAACGGAAATCGTAGAGACGCAGAAAGTTTTTGACGGGCGTGCCGACCAGCGACCAGACCGCCACAAGCAACACCACCAGACTGGTCAGAAATTCACCGAGGCTCGAAGTATCGATACCGTGAATATCATCCGCCAGCATGCCGCTTCCCAGCGCCAGTCCGCCGACGCCGATCAGGAGCCCGGCAATACTGCTGGAGAACATCGCATGACGGAGCACTGCTCCCGTGCCAAAGGAAATTCCGTTGTGATACAGTTCCTGCGGATTGACCGGCACCGGACTCTCCGCACCCATCCGACCCATCACCAGCCTTTTGAATTCCTCCGCCCTGTCCCGGGCCAGAACCAGGTCTACATCCGTATCTTCTGCAGTCGAGGCGGAATTAGTATCGATGCGGATGCGGTAGACGCCGAGCATCATCTGCAAAAGGTTTTGTTCAAGGTTGACACTGGACACCGTCGCCAGGTCGATAATATTTTGTTTGTCAACCATGGTCGCCCGATGCACAATCAGATTCGTTCCGTCAAGGATAATGTACGTCCGCCACCAGCGCCTCACCGCAAGGGCCGCGAGGAACAAAACCATCACGAGGAGCCCCAGCAGAACCGGACAGTACCGGGGCGGGACGCCGCCGGTCGTTCGCAATTCACGAAAAAGGCTCTCCGCATCCCGCAGATTTGTTACAATGATTACAGCCAGTGCGGCCAGCACACCGGTCACTTTGGTAATCAGAACACTGAAATGACTGCGATAAACAATCCGCTCATTCTCATTCATGCCCGAATCTCTCCTCCCCGAGCGATCCTGCCCACCTTGCGCTTAAGCGACTCCGATATTTCCTCCGCCTCCGCTGCCGGCAGATACCGCACATCCACGTCACCGCCCGCGGTCACAACTGAAACCGAAGCCAGACCGTACCTCCGCTCGACAGGACCCCGGCTCATCTCGATTTTCTGCACCCGCTCGATAGGCACGATCTCAGTCTTTTTCACAAAAACTCCGGAACGGATATTAATTTCTTCATCATCAATGGCATACCTGTACCAATGATAAAGTATTTTCGGCGACAAAAGTTTCGTCACAGCAAGCGCCGCATAAAGCGCCAGCACGACGACCGCTGCAATCCGCCGATGCGGAATTCCCGGAAAAATCCATCCGAACCAGAGATCGGCCGCAACACCAAGAAATATCACCGCATAAACCGCAATGGCAATCCCGTTAACCACGTACATGTATTTCAACGCGTTCTTCTCTAACTTTTTGTATTCTTTCATCTCGCATTCCCTCCCCTGCTCTGACTTTCCTCCATTATGCCATTCTCTAACCGATGCGTCAATCATCCTCACCGCCGCCGGGCAATAAAGCAGATCCGGGTTTTTTCGAATCTGAACAGCGTTCATCGTCAACTGATTCAAATCCCGCCGCTTCCAGCCGACGTTTCAGTTCGGATTCCCAATAAATCTTCATGCCCCGGTTGCCGCATAATCCGTCCTCTCGTCTGAATTTTCCGCAATTGTTGTTGTTTACTTTACACTCTACGGGGTATATAATGGTCATACAACTTAAAGTTCTTAACAGGGAGGAAACATTATGTTAGAAATGTACAGATGCGCACATTGCGGAAATATCGTTATCATGGCTCATAAATCGGGAGTTCCCATCGTATGTTGCGGAGAGCCCATGGAGCTCCTGAAGGCAAACACCACCGATGCGGCGCAGGAGAAGCATGTACCGGTCGCGACCGTTGAAGGCGACAAAGTCAGTGTCAAGGTCGGCAGCGTGGAGCATCCGATGACCGACGAGCACTATATCGCCAGCATTCTGCTGGAAACCGAACACAGCCTTCAGGTCAGATGGCTGAAACCCACGGACAAACCGGAGGCAGTCTTCGCCGTCGCTCCCGGAGAGAAGCCGGTTGCCGTTTACGAATACTGCACACTCCACGGCCTGTGGAAGGCAGACCTGTAAATTCAAGGATTTGCAGATGCACCAGACAGTTTATTGAAAATGCCAGAAATACCGTCCGGGCATACGGACGGTATTTTACTGTCTTGCTTCCTGTTTACAACGAATCTCCCGGTATTCACGCGGTGAAATGCTCCTGGTGTTCACGCGATGAAATACTTCGGTGCTCCCGCGGCGTGAAGTGGACGGTGCAAGATACACGTTCTCCTTAGGCGGTGCTCCCGCGGCAAAACGTTCCAGTCGCTCCCGCAGGGAACAGCGAACCCGGCGTTTATTCGACGAAAACACTGCCGCCGATGAATTCCCTGAGAATCGAATTGTTGACAATCACGGAATCGTCCTCAATGGGCAGGAAGAAGTTTAAGAACTTCAGAATACGCTGAGCTTCTGCGTATTCCGGCTCATCCGGACGGATCTTCTCCAGCAGCGGCTGTGCGTATTTTTTCAGGACAGAGATTTCATAGACGTGATAGGAATTGAACAGCACATCCGCTTCATCACTGTAGGGGAAAATATTTTTGTCTTCGCCGGCGCGGACCTTGGGCCAGTCTGCAATGGTGCTCCGGGCGTCGTGAGCGCGGAACTGATAGTCACGTACCATGCGCCGGAGCATCCGCTCATCCGTCGTCGGAATCCGCACATGCTCATCGATATTCAGCTGAGTCAGCGGGCTGATGTAGATTTTGAATTTTTCCTCGGCCGGAATCTGTTCCGTCAGTTTTCCGTTCAGACCGTGAATTCCTTCAATTACAATGGGCTGGCCGTGCCTGAGCCTGGTGATGCGCTTACCGTATTCCTTTTTGCCTTCAATGAAATTAAACGTCGGCAGATCGACTTCCCGGCCTGCCAGCAGATCGTTCATGTTCTGGTTGAACAACCCGATATCGATGGCGTCCAGATCTTCATAATTCGGCTCGCCGTGCTCGTCCAGGGGCGTCTGGCTACGCTCAACAAAATAATCGTCGGTTCCCATGTACAGTGCGTCCATGCCGTTGACCTTCAGCTGGATACAAAGCCGACGCGCGAATGTGGTCTTTCCGGATGAGGACGGACCCGCAATCAGAATGATCCGTTTCTTCCGCTTCATTATCATGTCCGCGATTTCCGCAATCTTCTTTTCGTGCAGTGCCTCCGAAAGCATCATCAGCTCCTTCGCCTCACCACGGACGATTTTTTTGTTCAGATCACCGACATAATCCACACCCAGAAGACGATCCCAGCGTCCCTGCTCGTCAAAGGCCTCCGCCAGCCTGACCTGATCTTTGTACTCCGGGATCACGTCCGGGTTCGCCGGGAGCGGGAAACGGATCAGCACGCCGCCGCGGTATGACCGCAACTCAAAGTGCCGGATGTATCCGGTTGAAGGAACCATTTTACCGTAAAAATAGTCCTGATAATCCTCCAGCCGGTAGAAATCCAGATGCTCTTTCTCCGGCAGAAACTGCAGTTCCCGCAAATTGGCATAGCGCTTCATCTCAATCAGGAGTTTAATTCCCTCCTCCGCGGAATAGCGATGATGTTCGATGGGAACATCCTCCTCCACCAGACGCCGCATCTCATCTTCGATCTGACGAATTTCCCGCCCGGAAGCGCCCTCCAGCGCATAGACATACAGTCCCTGGTTCAGAGAATTGTCGATTATCATCTCCGTATCGCCCAACACATGCTTGACCGCGGTCAGATAGATCAGCACAAGTCCATACTGATACACCAGATTCGCGGCTTGCGTCCGCATGTCCAGCAGTTCCACACTGCATTCTTCCTCTATCACAAAATTAAGGTCCTGATACTCATTGCCCACCTTCGCCAGCAGGACAGTATAAGGGAGTTCATCCCTCATCTGCCTGTAAATCTCCTCAATCCGGGTTCCCTTTTTCACCTCAAAATCCCGAAATTCGCCGCGGGGTTCCGTCTTCAGTCTGATTTTCAAGATACATACCTCCATGCCGTTCCATGTTTGACCTGATGCTATGCACTGCAGTCTAATCTCCTCTGAACAAACATTATATCATAAATACCGGGACGGAGAATATATATAATTGTGAAAGTTCAACAATCGCCGGCGGGGACTTGGCATCGGATGATGCTTTGCGGCACCGCCGGCAGACTCATTCCGTTCACGCTGCTTCGCTGCCGGAGAGCTTACGCAGCGCCCCATTAGGTCCGACGGGGATTTAACGGGCAGACACTGTATTCGTCATTTAACCGACTGATCTGTTAAATCATTTGATCCGGAGCAGTCTTCGCTGCATTTCCCGCATTTCGCATTTCTCCGGGATTCCAGTGCCCGGATCAGCCGCACGAGAAAATATATAACTGCGGCCGCCACTGCGGCGGTCAGAAGTACCAGCAGCAGCGTCTGCTGCATAAATGTTCCATTCAACTTTTTCACCTCCATGTATCATTTTCTTTGTTTCCGGATCGCGGCTCCGACCCGATGCCCGCTTCATGCTGTTCTGCTTTTTTTGGTGACCTTGCCTTTGTAGTTGCAGGAAAGAGCCGCGCAGGCGTAGTAATCCGACAGCTCCACTAGCTGTCCTCCCACCTTGATTCCGGTCCGAATGTAACCCTCCTGACGGCAGGTCCGGGATTTGCGGCTGTCGTCATCTACTGTATATTTTCTGCCGTGGACGGTAGAGAACAAAGTAAAGATCGAGAACTTCTTTGCGTAGTGGCTCAGGGTTTCCACGGTACATCTCTTACTTTTTTTGTTGTAGGTGAAACGCGCTTCCACAAAACACTCAAAGCACTTTTTCTTTGTCCAGCTGTCATAAATTCTGGTTCGGTGCGAAGCCGTCCTGGTTTTATCTCCTCCGGCGGCAAAACACGGTTCCGCGAAAGCAGCCGTCAGTCGGGAAAAAAATCCGCGCGGAGCACTAGCGCTCTTTTCCCTTCCGGTGTCCAGAATGTCAAGAACAATTTTCTCTTCATCAAATGTCACCGTCACGTTGCTATCGATAACATAGGTCACCGGTTTCATATTGGAATCGACTGATACGATGTTTCCCGCCCCTGCGGCTTCCGATGTTTCTTTGTCAGTTTTCGTTATCAGACTGCCGGATTTCGCTGCCTCGGCAGTTTCCGTTGTTGATCTGACAGATCTCGCCACTGTTTCGGCAGTTCCCGTTGACTGGTTTGTCAACCTCGTTGCTGCTTTGACGGGTTTCGCTGCAAACTCGGCAGTCTGCTCCGCCGTCTTCTCCTCCATGATCTGCGATGCGTTGTCATAGCAATCTTCCATAACATTTTCCATTACATCGTCCATCTCGCCCGGTTCCAGCCCTGAAAAATCTTCCTGCTTCAATTCCTTCACGACGGCCTTCTGATCCTTTTTGATTTCCTTCATTTCTTTTTTGTTGTAAGACACCCGAACGGTCGTCTCTGCCTGCTCCCGTCCGCCGTCCGGAAGAAACAGCCCGGGCCGGCTTTCCTTTGTACGCACCGATGCGGCTCCGCCGGAGGACTCCGCCGCACAGACAGGCATGACCTGAGTCAGCGCCACACTCAAGCCGATGAGACAGATCGCAAATCGTTCAATCGCTATCCTTCCTTTCAGCATTTTTCACACCTCCGAAAATTCATTAAAACGCCGCGCAGGCCGCATCTGCACCGGAGTCCTGATTTACCTGCAGGGGCACATCCGAAGAGACATCCTGAGCATATTCATCCGTTTCCGATCCGGGCACAGATTCCTCCGAAACCTCCGCCGGGTCCGCCGGCATGGAAGCAGGCGGCTCGTCTGCCGCAGCCTTCCGATCGGGAGCACCGGCATCCGGTGCAGTCCGGCCATCGGGAGCATCCGCAGCTGTTTCCGCTGCGGCAGAAACGGTGCGATACTGCTCCGTCTTCTTACGATACTCAAGGTATTCCATCCGGTCAGCCTCCTGATCTGCTTTCGCCTCATCCACCGTCTTCTGGTTCTGATATGCCAGGTACAGGGATACAAGCTGGCGCATTTCATCCGCGTACAGTGTGATTCCGCGAGACATATGAGTATGATTCCTGTCCCAGGCCCGGATGTCGAACTTCGGCACTGATTGATCATTCCAGCAGACGATGTTCAGTTCCTTGCTCCAACCGTTGTTCCGGACCGCCAGAGTCCCGAGATGTTTTCTGATTTCAAACGTAAATTCATTTGGCATAATAGGTTCTCCTTTCCTTCTTCTAAGCATCCCTTTTGTAAGGTCGATATTACCATTAATGGTATAATATGTCAATTAAATCGACGCAAAAAAACAGCGGGAGAAAAAAGAAAGTCTTTTCTCTTACCCGCTTGATTCCAATGTTTTCAGAGGCGCGGAGCACGGCAGTCGAAGACCGGCCGCGGTTACTGACAGATCGTCGATGCAGTCAGTTCCAACGCGAAGCGGCAGTCATCAATGCAGCCAATCCTGCGCAGGCCGGCCGCGGTCGTCGACAGTTTGCAAGATCTGCAGGCCTGCTGCGGTCGTCGACAGTTTGCAAGATCTGCAGGCCGGCCGCGGTCGTCGACAGTTTGCAAGATCTGCAGGCCGGCCGCGGTCGTCGACAGTTTGCAAGATCTGCAGGCCTGCTGCGGCCATCGACAGTTTGCAAGATCTGCAGGCCTGCTGCGGCCATCGACAGTTCTCTGCAAACTCGCCAAACACGGCGATTACCTCTTCAATGTAAGGAAACCCACTTCGGGACGGTTGTTCAGGCGGAACGGGAAGACGCTGTTTCCCAATCCGCGGCTCACTAGCATGGCAGAACGTCCTTCGATATGGAAGCCGCTGGTCATTTTCGGGAGCACGCCCTGGCCCGGAGCATACAAGCCCTGTCCGTTCGGCAGACGGAACTGGCCGCCGTGCGCGTGACCCGACAGGATGACGTCGGCGTTAGTCGTCGCATAATCAGTCAGGTACTGCGGTTCGTGAGTGAGCATGATCGTGAAAGCATTGTCCTTTTCTTCACAGATATCCCGGAGCTTCTCCAGAAGTACGGCGGACTCAAAGCCGGTCCCCAGTTCCCATCCGATCTCCTTAGCAGCGTATACGCTGGTTTCCGCGACACCCATGATATTGATATGAGAACCGTCCTTTTCAAACTTCTCGCATCGATCGAACATGACATGCACGCCCAGCAGTTTAAGTTCCTCATAAAAGGGATGGATCCGGGTCTGACGAATCTGCAGCTCGTGATTTCCGTTCACATAATAAACCGGCGCAATTTTCAGAAGACCAGAAACCGCCTTCAGTGCCGCCATGAAATCTGTGTGATTGCGGTCCACAAGATCCCCGGTGATCACAATAATATCAGGATTCCCGTTCCGGACCATCTCCAGCAGTTCCCTTTGTTCCTCCCCGAAATACTCACTCTGCAAGTCGGAAATATGTGCAATGCGAAATCCGCCGAAAGCTTCAGGCACACGTTCCGAGCGAAGACGATACTCCGTTGCGACCAGCGCCCTGTTGCAGTATTTCAATCCCCTGTACAGACCGTATGCAGTGACCCCGGCCACAGTTCCGGCTGCCGCGGCCGTCAGTGTGCGCCGCGCTGTCATTCTTTTTTTCATAATCTCCCCCGTTTCAAAGTCTAATTTCCAGTTCCACCGGACAATGGTCACTCCCCATGATATCCGTGTGGATCTTCGCGTCCACAATCTTATCCCGCAGACGGTCGCTGACGATAAAATAGTCAATGCGCCATCCCGCGTTGTTCTTCCGGGCATTGAACCGGTAGCTCCACCAGCTGTACACCCCTTCAGCGTCCGGATAGAGATACCGATAGGTGTCAGTGAACCCGGCCTCCAGAAGCTGCGTCATTTTAGCTCGCTCTTCGTCAGAAAATCCGGCATTTCCACGGTTAGTCTTCGGGTTCTTCAGGTCGATTTCCTCATGCGCAACATTCATGTCACCGCAGAGAATCACAGGCTTTTCCCGATCCAGTTCCACCAGCAGTTCCCGGATATCATCCTCCCATTTCATCCGGTAATCCAGCCGCCGCAGTTCATTCTGACTGTTAGGCACATAAACATTGACCAGATAAAAATCCTCATACTCGAGAATGATCCCGCGGCCCTCGTCCGTGTGCTCCCCGAAATTATACTGCACACGCAGCGGCTTTTTCTTTGTAAGCACCGCCGTTCCCGAATAGCCCTTGCGCTCCGCGCTGCAGAAAAACTCCTCATACTCCGGAAGGTCAAGCGTCGCCTGCCCCTCCTGCATCTTTGTTTCCTGAATACAGAAGAAATCCGCATCCAGTTCCCGGACCACATCTTCAAACCCTTTTTTCAGACAGGCTCTGAGCCCGTTCACGTTCCATGATATCAGTTTCATATGTATGTCTTGTCTCGCTTTCGTTCTGATTTACCCCGCTTCCGCCGATCCTCAGCGATGAGGCGATGCGGCGGACTGCGTTTCTTTTGTTACTGCCATTATACCATAGTTTGATGCGTTTGTGGTTCAATTAATATTTTATCCTGAAACACCTTATATTTGTAGATTCAGGAGTCAGATTTGTGGCACACATCTTGCTGTGATAAAATGGTAACAAAACACTGGCAGACAACCTGCAGACAGAAAATTATCATGAGCAAGGAGGATTTTTTATGGGCATTCCATCGGACGCCCCCATCCGGCTTCACAGGAAGTTCGAGCGGGGAGACAGAAACAAAATCACAGACGTGCAGGGCGTCAGGGTCGGTCAGGTGACTCTGCAGGACGGGGAGATCAACACCGGCGTAACCGCCGTTCTTCCTCACTGCGGCAACATTTTCAGGGACAAAGTCATGGCCGGCTGCTCCGTCCTCAACGGGTTCGGCAAAAGCATCGGACTGGTGCAGATTCAAGAACTGGGAACGATTGAAACTCCCATCGTGATGACCAACACTCTCAGCATCGGAACCGCGTTTACCGCTCTCACTAATTATATGCTGGAACAGAATGAAGATATCGGCGTATCCACTGGAACCGTAAACTGCCTTGTTACAGAATGTAACGACGGGCGGCTCAACGATATCCGGGGACTTCATGTCCGGGAGGAGCATGTCCGGCAGGCACTGGACAGCGCTTCCGATGATTTTGAGGAAGGCGCCGTCGGAGCGGGAACAGGAATGGTCTGCCTCGGGCTGAAGGGCGGAATCGGATCCGCTTCCCGGAAAATCACAGCAGACGGCGGCGAATACGTGATCGGGGCGCTCGTCATGACTAATTACGGATCCGCCGGCAATCTCGTCATCGACGGAGTTCATTATGACACAACAAAGGCCGCCGCACGCACCGACGAGACTTCCGGATGCGCCGGCGAGACTTCCGGATGCGCCGGCGAGAGCTCAGGATGCGCCGCCGGTACGACCGGCGCGGTCAGCACAGGCGGTGAAGACAAGGACCGGGGTTCCGTCATCATCCTCATCGCCACTGATCTTCCTCTTTCAGAGCGGCAGCTCACCCGGGTTTCCAAGCGGGCTATGATCGCCCTCGCCAGAACAGGCTCTTACTGTGGAAACGGAAGCGGAGACATCGCGATCACCTTCACGACGGCTAACCGATGTGCCCATTACAGCGAGAAGGATATTCTGAAATACGGAATGTTTTTTGACGAAAACATTGACCGTGTATTCGAGGCATCTGTGGAGGCTGTTGAAGAAGCTCTGATCAGTTCTCTATATCACGCGAAGACGACAGAAGGCGTCCGGGGAAGCCGCTATATGGGGCTGAAGGATTTCCTCAATATGGACTGACGGTCCCGGGCAGATTCGGACAGAATTCGAACGGTGCGACGGTCCTCGCGGGCCGGTCGGGCAGCCTCGGACGAGACGGGGAGCCTCGTGGGCCGGTCGGGCAGTCTCGAACGGTGCGGCGGTCCTCGCGGGCCGGTCAGGCAGCCGGATCCTTTATCAGGTTAAAAATAGGATAAAAATCGGTTATGACCGGTCCGAATATTTCTTTGCAGCATGCACGGCGGCAGAAAAAGGACTATTGTTCGCCCTGAAGAGCGACCTCTGTTTGGCACGATCATTGCTCCTTATGCAAATGTCGCAATTTTCACTGCGGTCAAAAAAATATTCACCATCCAAGGAGGTCTTCACTATGACTACACAGAATAACGGTTTCCGGAAAGAGATCGGAACCTTCGGCGGTATCAGCATCATCGGAGGTATCATGATCGGATCCGGCATCTTCTACCTCGGCTCTTATGTCCTGCAACGGACGAACATGAGCATGGGAATGGCTCTGCTGTGCTGGATCATCGGCGGCGTTGTTTCCATTCTCGGCGGACTGTGTTTCGCGGAGCTGGGCGCCAGCGATCCCAAATCAGGCGGCATGGTTGTCTATCTGAACAAAGCCTACCACCCGTCTGTCGGCTATTCCTTCGGCTTTACGAGCTGGCTGGTAAGCGGTTCCGGTTCCATCGCGGCGCTGGCCATTGCTTTGGTAACCGCGCTGAATAACTTTATGCACATGTCGGAGATGACAATCAAGCTGATCGCCATAGTGATCATCATCGTCCTCACCGCATACAACTGCCTGGGAATCAAATACGGTTCCATCCTGCAGAACATTTCCATGGTCGCCAAGCTTATCCCGATCGTCGTGATTCTGTTCGCCGGTTTGGTTCTCGGGAAACAGCATCCTGATCTCTCCGTTGTACCGGCAGGGTCGGACTTATCCTTCGGCGGAATGTTCGGAATGATTGCTTTTGCGACTGTCGCAACACTGTGGGCTTATGAGGGCTGGACGAACCTGAACCCCGTGGCTGAGGAAATGAAGAATCCCGGCAGAGATCTGCCCCGTGCCCTGATCATTGGCATCGGCAGCATCACCGTCCTGTATACACTCTTCAACTTCGCTATTTACCGGGTGCTTCCGCATGAGCAAATCGTTTCACTGATTAACAATGACGAACTGTACCTCGGCACCACCGTCGCGAAAACCATCTTCGGCGGCGCGGGCGGCGGTCTGATCCTCGCGACTCAGCTCATCGCCATCTTCGGCGCACTGAACGGAATGATCATCGCCTTCTCCCGCTACTACTATGAAATGGCGGAAGACGGTCACTTCTTCCGGAACCACGCCAAACTGAACAAGGCAGGCGTCCCTCAGGTAGCGCTGATTTCGCAGGCCGTGATTTCCATCATCCTCGTGATGCTGCGGAACCTCGACCAGCTCACCTCGCTTGTGGTATTCGCCGGCATGGTATACAACACGCTCTGTATCATCGCGGTCATCATCTATCGGAAGAAATTCCCGGACATGGAACGCCCGTACAAAGCATGGGGCTACCCGGTTACCGTCATTCTCGCGGTGGTGATTTTCTTCGCGCTGATGATCAACACACTGATGTCAGACCCGAAAACTGCAGCGATAGGACTGATCGTTCCCGTTCTCGGCGTCATCACCTGGTTTATTTTCGACAAAAAAATAGCCCGCGACGAAAAACGTTCGTAGCAGGGTTTACACGGCGGACAGTCCGTGTTGAAGTGATTCGCGTCGGACCGCCCGAACCAGGCGATTCACGGCGGACAGTCCGCGACGGACTGCCCGGATCGGGCAATCAACAGGAGTTTTATATGGAATATGATATTCTGATTAAAAACGCATCTATTATCGACGGCACCGGAGCGCCGGCGTTCGCCGGCGACACGGCCGTCAGCGGCGATTGGATCACGGCCGTGGTTCCCGGCGGCAGCCGGGAGCTCCGGGCCGGCAGGATCATAGACGGAACCGGGCTTTATCTGGCGCCCGGTTTTGTTGATATCCACACCCACAGCGATCTCACAGCGCTCCGCGTTCCGACTGCGGACAGCCGGATCCTCCAGGGAATTACGACGGAGCTGTGCGGCAACTGCGGAATGTCCGCCTTCCCCATCTGCGGGGACAGGAAGGACGACTTTCGTTATTATCTCAGCGAATACGTTGACAAAAACGATCCGCTGCCGTATTCTGATATGAACGGGTTCGTGTCGCTGCTCGATGAGGAAAAGCACAGTACAAACATGGCCTTCCTCACCGGTCATGGCAACCTTCGGCTCTCTGCCATGAGCTTTCGCAGAGGAAAACCGGAGCAGGAGGAAATGAGCGTAATGAAACGCCTGCTGGAGGAGACCCTTCAGGACGGCTCCTTCGGAATGTCCTCCGGTCTCATCTATCCGCCGGGTTCCTATGCCCGGAGCGAGGAGCTGGAAGAGCTGTGCACTGTCCTCCGGTCGTACGGAGGAATCTACACGACACATATGCGGAACGAGGGGCTTCAGCTGACAGATTCTGTCCGGGAGGTCATCCGTCTGGCCGAGAAGACCGGTGTGAAGGTCGAAATTTCTCACCTGAAAGAGATCCGGCAGGAGTGCTGGCATACTGCGGTACGGGAAGCGGTGAAACTCATCGCGGATGCGAGAGACCGCGGACTGGATATCACCTTCGATCAGTACCCCTATACCGCTTCCGCCTCCGGCCTGGAAACCAATATTCCCGAACACGCCTTTGAAGGCGGAAAAGAAAAGCTACGGGAACGGCTGCTAGACCCGCGGGAGAGAGCCGCCCTTCGCGATGAGGCCAACGAAAGCCACATCGGCAGATGGGACAAAATCTTTGTCTCCCGTGCGGAAGGTGCCTCGAACAAAGACTTTGTCGGCCACTCCATCGCAGAGATCGCGGCGATGACCGGAAAAGACCCTGCGGACGCATGCTTCGACATCGTGCTTTCCTCAGATTTCCAGGCAAACGAAGTGAATTTCGGAATGTGTGAGGAGGACATCGAATACATCCTGTCACAGGATTTCGGAATGACGGGTTCTGACGGCGAGGCGGAGCCCCTCGATTTTCCCGGCGTCCCCCACCCCAGAATCTACGGTACCTTCCCGCGGATCATCTCCCGTTATGTGCGGGAGCGCGGCGTGATTTCCCTGGAGCAGGCCGTCCGGAAGATGACAGGAGCGCCCGCCGAAAGAATCGGTCTCACCGACCGCGGAAAAATCTCAGAAGGGATGCATGCGGATCTAGTTCTCTTCGATTACGACAAAATCGAGGACACGCCGGACTACTTCAATCCCGGACAGCCCTGCGAAGGCATTCGCGCAGTCTTTGTCAACGGCGTTCTCAGCGCCTCAGACGGAGTTCATACCGGAGCCAGAGCCGGGCGCATCATAAGGAGGAGATAACTGTTGAACATACTATCTGACAAAGGCAATCCGCCGGAAATGTTCCTCGCGGAATCGATGAAAAGGCATCGGGTTGCAGGTGCGGCGTTCGCCCTCATACGCAGCGGAGAACTTGCGCACACCGGATTCTGCGGTGTCGCGGATCCGGAGGAGGATCGTCCTGTGGATGCGTCCACTCATTTTGAAATCGCATCTCTGACCAAGACCGTATTCGCCCGTTGTATTCTGCAGCTGGAGGATCGCGGGCTCCTGCGTCTCGACAGACCTCTCCGGGAATATTCGGATGAACCTCTGCCGACAGACGATCCCGCATTCCGCGGCGTCACCGCGCGGGATGTGCTAACCCACGCCACCGGCCTGCCGAACTGGGGCGATGCACCTCTCCCACTGCTCTTCGCGCCGGGAACCGGTTTCGGATACTCCGGCAAGGCCTATACATTTCTTCAGAACGTCGTCGAGAAGATTACCGGCTCACGGATTGATGTTCTCCTTCAGGATGAAATTTTCAACCCCCTGGGAATGAAGGACGCTGCCATGATCTGGACCGGACCGCTCAACCGGACGCTGTCCAGAACCTTCGACGCTGACGGAGTCATCGAGCCTCTCCGCAGCTCCTGCCGCAGAACCGTGGCTGTCGAGCCCAACGCGGCCTTCAGCCTCTGCGTGACGATATCCGATTACACGAAATTCGCTCTGCAGCTCCTCAGCGAGCCTGGAACCATCGAGCGCATCCGTTCCTTTCGGAACCCGGTTACGGAGGGCGTCTCCTGGGGCCTGGGCTGGGGGCTGTGCCGCGAGACGCTCTGGCACTGGGGCGACAATGACGGCTTCAAAGCCTTTGTGATTCTGGATCCGACGACAAAGAACGGCGTTGTGATCCATACCAACAGCTTTAACGGATTGGAAGTCTGCTATGAATTTATAGAGGAGCTCACCGGCTTTGGCATGCAGAGCATTCGCGAAATGGTCGCCGCTGCAGAATAACGGCTGCAGGCCGGATGAGCATCGCGGCGCACAAAAGCCGGCGGCAGGGCTGCGGTAAGGCGATCGATGCGAGGCGCAGACCTCCGCCGGATACGCCGGTGTTCCCGAAAGGGTATGAAATGTAATTGAAATCAGGATATAAACAGGATAAAATAATACCCGGGGAACAAAACCCCGGTATTTTCTTTTGTCAGGAGAACTCAGTCATGAAACGAATCAGCATTGTATACCGAAACGAAGAAAACAGCCTTGTGATGCAGCACCTGGAAGCCGTGATCCACAGTGTATTCCGCGATTCCGCGGAACTTCGGGGAATCTATATCAACCGGCTGAGGCCCGGAGAACCGGTCGATGCGGACATCTATCTTCTCTCTGACAGACGGCTGATTTTCGATCTGAGGGAACACGCCGTCTCCATGCACAACGTTGTGTTCATGGACCGGAGCATCCTCCGGAGCAGCCTGGGCGAAATACGGGCGATTCCACCGGGGAGCGAAGTCCTCATTGTCAACGACACGCGTGACACCGCAGAGGAGACCGCAGTCATGCTGTACGGACTGGGCGTGGACCATGTGCGCTTCACTCTCTTCGACCCGGAAAATCCGGGCGGGCACGAGGGCGTCAGATACGCCATCACCCCCGCAGAGCCGGCTCTTGTGCCGCCCAATATCCCCCATGTCATCGACTGCGGATACCGGGAAATCAGTTTTGAAACCATGATGGAAATTGAGCGGCTTCTCGGCGCCGATGATCCGGAGATTACCTCCAGGCTGGTCGACTATGGCATGAAAATCATCGAACCGGCCAGGACCTCTGCGGCAAACTATCTGAACCGGTTTCTCCGCGAGAAACTTCTGGACGAATACCTGTATTATTCGGAAGATGTGACATTCGCTGTCAACAATTCCGGCGAGGTGGTCTTCTTCAACCAGAAGGCCGCAGCCCTTTTCGGTTTTAGCCACGACCGCCGCATTCTGCTCCGGGAGCATATTCCGGAAGATCTGCTGACACTGCTGTACTCGACGGACAATATCCTGAAGGCCGCATGTACACTGAACGAGACCCATTATACGCTGGACAAGAAGAGCTTTCTCAGTGCGGAGAGCAGCATCGGATTCACTGTCAACATGCGGGACGAAATGTCGATTGTAAACAGCGAAACAGTGCTTTCCAACGCGCTGAAGAAGAGCGGACTCGTGGCGCGGTACCGTTTCAGCGATATCATGTACACCTCCGAAATAATGAAGCGTACCGTCCGGCGGGCGCAGATTGTCGCAGGCACAGACCACACCGTACTGATTCTCGGCGAGAGCGGCGTGGGCAAAGAAATTTTCGCTCAGGCGATCCACAACGCCTCCAGCCGGAAGGACCGGCCATTTCTGGGCGTGAACTGTGCCTCCATTCCGGAGAGCCTGCTGGAATCCGAGCTTTTCGGATATGAGGAGGGGGCGTTCACTGGCGCACGGAAGCACGGACGGGCCGGTTTTTTTGAGCGGGCCAGGGGCGGAACCATCTTTCTGGATGAGATCGGCGATATCCGGCCCCAGATGCAGGCCTCTCTGCTGCGGGTTCTTCAGGAGAAACAGATCATGCGAGTCGGCGGAAGTCAGGTAATCGACATCGACGTCCGTGTCGTGGCCGCGACTAACCGCAACCTTCCGGAGAAGGTGCAGAGCGGCGAATTCCGCGATGACCTTTATTACCGGCTGAACGTCATGCAGATCACAATTCCGCCGCTGCGGAAGCGAAAGGCCGACATCCGCCCGCTGTTTGACTATTTCCTGGAAAACAGCCATCCACTGCCTACTCCGGCAATGTATGAAAAAATGCAGCACCACAGCTGGCCAGGCAATGTCCGGGAGCTGGAAAACTGCGCGCTGTATTTCAAAACCTTCCACACTCTTCCGGAAACAATTTCAGAAGATGCCGGCATCCGGGAAACTCCTCAGGGACTCCCCTCCCAGACTCGGATCGATGTCGCCATTCTGCGGATCATCAGCGATTCCAACGCTGCGGGACGCGGAATCGGACGAACGCGGATTCAGTACCTGCTGGAATCCGTCCACATCACGGTCAGCGACATCCAACTGCGCAAGCGGCTGGCGCACCTGAAACAGCGCGGTTTTATCGAAATCCACAAGGGTCGGCGCGGCGCGACCATCACTCCTGCCGGACTGCAGTACCTTGCAGAGAACGCGACCCTGTAAGTGCCGGCGCGATGTCCGGAGGTCGGCGGCAGCCGAAACCCAGAGGCCAGCCGATCACATCTCCTGCATGCCCGTCGGAACAGAGCCGGCAGATCCTTTTCCGGTACGGCCGACACGCCGACCGGGCATCTCTTTGCTTATCAGAAAAATATAATTATTTATCGCTGATTTGTTGACCGCGTTTTTTGTCTATGCTAAAATATAGGTGATTATTATTCCGAATGATGGATGCGGGAGATGCTGCACCAGTTGGCAGAGCCGAAGGGGCGTCGTGGGCAAACTCTCAGGCAAAAGGACTGTATCCGGACGGACCCCTGGAGAGCGTAGCGCACCGAAGAGGGACAATCTTTCAGGTAAACGGACAGGGCACACGAACAGGTGAGTTCGCGTGTCTTTTTTAATAACTGCACACTGCGACGCCAACGGACACTGCTGACAGCATAGGAGGTATTACATGTCAGAAGAAAAACTCAAGAGAACCTCTCTGTACGACACGCACGTCAAATACGGAGGGAAGATGGTGCCGTTCGCCGGATGGGAAATGCCGGTTCAGTACAAGGCCGGTGTGATCAGCGAGCACATGGCGGTTAGAACAAAGGCAGGAATGTTCGATGTATCTCATATGGGAGAGATCGTGTGCAAGGGCCCGGATGCCCTGGCGAACCTGAACATGCTGCTTACTAACGACTATGCCGGAATGGCGGACGGACAGGCACGTTACAGCCCGATGTGCAATGAGGAAGGCGGCGTTGTCGATGACCTCATCGTGTACAAAAAAAACGACGAAGAGTATCTGATGGTCGTTAATGCGGCCAATAAGGACAAAGACTTCAACTGGATGAAAGCCCATCAGTCCGGCGACGTCACATTCGAAGACATTTCCGACACGATCGGCCAGATCGCTCTGCAGGGCCCCCTCGCAAAAAAAATTCTGCTGAAGCTGGTCTCCGGGGACGCGGTTCCGCAGGAATACTATGCCTGTACCTTTGATCAGGACATGTGCGGAACCAAAGTGATGATCTCCACCACCGGCTACACCGGTGAGGACGGAGTGGAAATCTACATGCCGATGGAAAAGGCGCCGGAAATCTGGGAAGCACTGATGGAAGCCGGAAAAGACGAGGGACTCATCCCCTGCGGTCTGGGCGCCAGAGACACCCTGCGGCTTGAGGCGGGCATGCCTTTGTACGGCCACGAGATGGACGATACGATCACGCCGAAGGAGGCGCTGCTTAGCATCTTTGTAAAAATGGATAAGCCTGACTTCATCGGCAAGGCCGCCATCGAAGCCAAGACGCCCCCCACCCGCAAGAAGGTCGGTTTGGAGGTTGTCGGCCGCGGCATTATCCGCGAGCATATGGATGTATATCGCAACGGAAAGAAAATCGGAGTCACCACCTCCGGCACCATGTGTCCCTACATTAAAAAGGCTGTCGCCTGCGCTCTGATCGATGCGGACGCACGGGAGCTCGGCGAAGAGGTCGAGGTCGATGTGAGAGGCCGTATGGTGAAGGCGAAGATGGTGAAATCACAGTTTTACAAAAGAGAACAGTAAAATACGGCCGGACGGTTCGCCGTCCCGTAAAGCCGCAGACGAATCAGTTACAGGAAATTTCAGGAATTAATAAGTAAAATCGGAGGTATTTAAAATGGCACTTCTTTATTCTAAATCACACGAATGGGTAAACATGATCGACGACACGACCGCGACGGTCGGACTGACGGACTACGCACAGAGCGAGCTGGGGGAACTGGTCTTTGTCAACCTTCCGGAAGAAGGCGATGACGTCGAGGCGGGCACACCCTTTGCAGACGTAGAATCCGTCAAGGCGGTTTCCGATGTCTATTCTCCGGTCACAGGCACCGTTGCGGAAATCAACGAGGAACTGCTGGATGCTCCGGGAAACATCAATGAAGAGCCTTATGAAGCGTGGATGATCCGCGTGGAGAACATCAGCGACAAAGAAGAACTCATGGATGAGGCCGCTTACAAAGAATACGTGAGCACCCTCAGCGAAGAGTAACAAAGGAGAGAACTATGGGTTCATATGTACCGAATACGAAGGCCGAACAGGAGGCCATGCTGAAGGAGGCCGGGTATTCCGGCTTCGAGGACATGTTCTCCTGTATCCCGGAGGAAAACCGGCTGAAACGGCCGCTGAACATCCCCTCCGGACTCAGCGAAATGGAAGTCCTCCGGAAGATGGAGGAAATCGCAGACAAGAACACAGTGTTCAAGAGCATCTTCCGCGGCGCGGGCGCATACAATCATTACATCCCTGCCATCGTGAAGAGCGTATCCACAAAAGAAGAATTTGTCACAACATACACGCCGTATCAGGCGGAAATCAGTCAGGGAATTCTACAGTCGATTTTCGAGTTCCAGACCATGATCTGCGAGCTGACAGGAATGGACGTGGCCAATGCGTCCCACTACGACGGTGCGACGGCTGCTGCGGAATCCATCCCGATGTGCCAGGACAGAAAGCGTAAAACCGCCTATGTCTCCGAGGCCGCACACCCCGGAGTCATCCAGGTGATGAAGACCTACTGCTTCGGCAGCGGCACCAGACTGGTAGAGGTTCCGGCGCGGGACGGCCTGACGGACATGGAAGAACTGGAAACTCTGCTGAAAGAGGATCCTGCAGCGGCGTGCGTCTACATCCAGCAGCCGAACTTCTACGGAAATTTTGAGGATGCGGAGAAAATTGCGGAAATCACTCACACAGCCGGTGCCAAGCTGGTCATGGGAGTGAACCCTATTTCTCTGGCCATCATTCAGTCTCCGGCGGAAGCGGGTGCAGACATCGCCGTCGGCGACGGACAGCCGCTGGGTATGCCGATCGCATATGGCGGACCATATGTGGGATTCATGGCCACCAACTCAAAGATGATGAGAAAGCTGCCGGGGCGTATCGTCGGTGAGACGACTGATGACAAGGGCGAACGTGCCTTTGTACTCACCCTCCAGGCCAGAGAGCAGCACATCCGCCGGGAAAAGGCGAGCTCCAACATCTGCTCCAACCAGGATCTCTGCACGCTCATCGCCTCTGTCTATATGGCTGCGATGGGTAAGGACGGCATGCGGGCGGTCGCCACACAGAGTATGTCGAAGGCGCACTATCTGGCAGAACAGCTGGAAGGTGCCGGTTTCCGGCCTCTGTACCGTCAGGACTTTTTCAACGAGTTCATCACGGACTGCCCCTGCGGATCACAGAAACTCATGAAGGCGCTGGAGAACCACGGGATTCTAGGTGGTCTTCCCATCACGGAGAACGCGATCCTCTGGTGCGCGACAGAGATGAATACAAAGAAGGATATGGACGACGTCGTCACCATCGCGAAGGCCGTCATGGAAGGAAAGGAGGCGCACGCATGAAACTGATATTCGAAATCGGTTCGGAAGGCAGAAAGCTGTCCCTTCTTCCGGAATGCGACGTTCCGGAGACGGCTGTTCCGGAGAAACTGAAACGCAGAAGCGAGCTTCATCTCCCTCACCTTTCGGAGAATGAGATCAGCCGTCACTATACAAAACTTGCTAAGCGTACACACGGTGTGAACGACGGATTCTATCCACTGGGTTCCTGTACGATGAAGTACAACCCCAAGGTCAACGAGGAAACCGCCGCACTGAAGGGCTTCACCCGGGTTCATCCTCTGCAGAGGGAGGACACGGTACAGGGCAGCCTGGAAGTCATCAAGACCATCTCCGATTCCCTGTGCGAAATTGCCGGAATGGACGCCTTCACGATGCAGCCGGCAGCCGGCGCTCACGGTGAGTTCACAGGATTGCTGCTGATCAAAGCATACCATACGGACCGCAATGACAGCAGGCGCACCAAGATCATCGTTCCGGACTCCGCTCACGGCACCAACCCCGCCAGCGCGGCCATGTGCGGCTACGAAATCGTCAGCATCCCCTCCGCAGAGGACGGATGCGTGGATCTGGACGCCCTGCGGGCAGCGGTCGGCGAGGATACTGCGGGTCTGATGCTGACCAATCCGAACACCGTCGGGCTTTTTGACAAAAACATTACAGAGATTACCAGAATCGTCCACGAGGCGGGCGGTCTCTGCTATTATGACGGCGCAAATCTGAACGCCGTCATGGGACTTGTTCGTCCGGGCGACATGGGCTTCGACTGTGTCCATATTAACCTGCACAAAACCTTTTCCACGCCTCACGGCGGCGGAGGACCGGGAAGCGGTCCGGTGGGCTGCAAGGAATTCCTGAAGCCCTTCCTGCCGGGTTATCAGATTACGGTGGACGACAGCGGAATGTACCATTACGCAGTCGGCGACAAAACCGTAGGCGCGGTCAAGCAGTTCCACGGGAACTTCTCCGTGGTTGTCAGAGCCCTGACCTATATTCTGTTCCTCGGGAAGGAAGGAATTCCGGAGGCATCCTCGAACGCTGTGCTGAACGCGAATTACATGCGGAAGAAACTGGACGACCTGTACACCATGGCTTATGACACCACCTGTATGCACGAGTTCGTCATGGATCTGTCGGAACTGAAGCACCGGACGGGCTGCTCGGCGCTGGACGTTGCCAAGGGTCTGCTGGACTACGGCATTCATCCGCCGACAATGTACTTCCCGCTGATCGTGCACGAGGCGTTGATGGTCGAACCTACGGAAACGGAGCCGCGGGAGGTTCTGGACGAGGCAATCGAGGTTCTGCGCAAGCTTTATGAAACCGCAGAATCGGATCCGGAGTCCCTGCACAGCGCGCCCCATACGACGGTCATCGGCCGTCCGGATGAGGTCGGAGCCGCTCGGCATCCAATCGTGCGTTATATCTGGGAGGACTGATCTATGATCAGAAGACTGCTCTGGATGCGCACTGAAAATACTTATCCATACCGCAATCTGGCGACGGAAGAATATCTGACCATGAATGTGAAGGACGGCGAGTGCATCCTGTATCTGTGGCAGAACAGACACACGGTCGTGATCGGGAAGAATCAGAATTGCTGGAAGGAATGTAAAGTCAGCCGCCTGGAAGAGGACGGCGGATATCTGGTACGCCGCCTCTCCGGAGGCGGCGCGGTTTTCCACGATCTGGGAAATCTGAACTTCACTTTCTGTGTGAAAGCCGGGGATTATGATCTGAACCGGCAGCTGGATGTCATTCTCCTGGCGGTCAGGAAACTCGGCATGAACGCCGAGCGAACCGGCCGCAACGATATCACCGTTGACAGGCGCAAGTTCTCCGGCAATGCTTTTCTGCGTGTCGGCGACCAGTGCTACCATCACGGTACGCTGATGCTGAATGTGAACGGCGCGGACATGGCAAAGTATCTGAATGTGGACAAAAAAAAGCTGGCCTCCAAAGGAGTCGATTCTGTACGCTCCCGGGTCGCCAGTCTGATTGAGTTCCGCCCGGATATCACGGTGGAAATAATGACGGAGGCCCTCGTATCATCCTTTTCGGAGGTCTACGGTCTGCCCTGTGAGAAGTTCCAGGACAGTTCTCTTCCACAAAATGAAATTCAAAAGCTTACGGAGAAGTTCGAGTCCTGGGAATGGAAGTACGGCCGCAAGATCCCCTTTGAATACGAAATCTCTGACCGGTTCGACTGGGGCGATGTTCAGCTTCAGTTCCACGTGAACGGCGGCGTCATCCGTGAGATAAATTTCTATTCAGACGCCATGGACCAGGCGGCAGTTTCTTTGTTCGCGGAGTCTCTTACAGGCTGCCGCTACACGGAGGCTGATATGGCCGCAGCCATTGAGTCCGTCAGGATCCCGGAGAATGCAGCGCCGGCAGAAATCGCCAGCGCCATGAAAAAAGATATCACTGACCTGATAAGGGAGAAAATATAGTTATGGAAAAATACGATCTGATCATCATCGGCGCCGGACCGGGAGGCTACGAGGCCGCCATCGATGCGGCAAAGACATACAAAATGAAGGTGGCGCTGATTGAAAACCGCCAGCTGGGAGGGACCTGCCTGAACCGCGGGTGCATCCCCACAAAGACGCTTCTCCACACTGCCGCGCTGTACCACGAGGTTAAAGCGCACGGTGAAGAGCTCGGTCTGACCGGCACTGACGGCGACGGATTCGATCTGGAAAAAATACAGGAACGCAAAAATGCTGTTCTGGATCAGCTCCGGGGCGGCATCGCGATGCTGATGAAGTCGAATAAAATCACAGTCTACAACGGCACCGGAACTGTTCTCGACAGGGGTCGCGTCCGCGTGGAACTTACGGAAGGCGGAACGGAGGAGCTGGAGGGCTCCAATATCATGATCGCCACCGGCTCTGTTCCCTCGCTTCCCCCGATTCCGGGCGCAGATCAGGATGGCGTGGTAACCAGCGATCAGATGCTGGACTGGAGCCGGCCGCTGAACAGCCTGCTTATCGTGGGCGGAGGCGTTATCGGCTGCGAGTTCGCATCGGTGTTCAGTTCTCTGGGCGTCAAAGTGACGATTGTAGAAGCTCTGGACCGCATCATCGCCAACATGGATAAGGAAATCGGCCAGAATCTGAAGATGCTGATGAAACGCGTCAAGGGAATCGACGTCCACACTAAGTCTACGGTAACGGAAATTCGAAAAGGCGAAGACGGAATGGTCTGCTGTTTTACGGAGAAGGACAAACCCGTGGAGGTCACCGCAGATCTGATCCTGATTTCCATCGGCCGCAGAGCTTACACCGAAGGGCTCTTTTCTGAGGAATCCTCGGAGGAAATCCGAACGATGAAAATGGAAAAAGGCCGGATTCTGGTTGATTCTCACTTCCAGACCTCTGTTCCGGGCATCTACGCCATCGGCGATGTCATCGGCGGCATCCAGCTCGCCCATGTGGCAACCGCAGAGGGGCGCTCTGCCGTCGCCGCCATGAATGGTGCGGAACCCCCGGTAGACATGAACACAATCCCCTCCTGCATCTACACCAATCCCGAAATCGCCAGTGTCGGTATCAGTGCAGAGCACGCCAAGGCACAGGGAATTGAAATCGTTTCTCAGAAATACCCGATGGGCGGCAACGGAAAGTCTATCCTGTCACTTCAGGAGCGCGGCTTCATCAAAGTCATCGCAGACGCCGGCTCCCACAAAATCCTCGGCGCCCAGATGATGTGTGCCCGGGCAACGGACATGATCAGCCAGTTCTCCCAGGCCATCGTCAGCGGTCTGACCCTGGAGGACATGGCTAAAACCATCTACCCCCACCCGACCTTCAGCGAAGGAATCGGCGAAGCGCTGAAATAGGCGGCGCCCGAGTAACACGAGGAGCAGCGGGCGCGAAGACTGGCGAGCGACGCGGGTTGGCGCGGAGCCAGTCGGATGCCTTTGTACTAAAAAACAAAGCCAATGCATAACAAACTTCAACATAAAGGAATACGGCGGTGATCCGATGAATGGGCCGCCGTTTCCTATTGCAAAATCAAACTGATTCATTGTCGCATTCGGGATAATTTGAACTATATGTTCATATTATGACCGCTTCGAGTTAGATGGCAGACGAGGTTGCCACATTTTTGGTTTTTTTTGAGAAATGTGGCAGATTTTCCGACCGAGGGGCTTTAAGGAGGCTTTGTTATCGTCAATTTACGATGCAATGTATCAGCTCCGACCAAGTCGAACCATACCGCTAGGTATTGCAGACCGGGGAATGACAGATATTAGAGTTTGCGGCCAGTTGCGGGGAGTCGGCCGGTCAGTCGCGAGTGCTGTTGGTCGCGTGGAGAGTCGGCCAGCCGGTCGCAAATACAACGCCTGCGTAAGTGCCGCCGCCCGCGCGAAAGTCAGACGACCGGCCTCAATCCATATTCTTCAAGGCCCGGGCCATGGGGATTTTTCGTATTCGACGCATCAGTAGTTTATGTATCAGGAAATACGCTGCCAGACCGATTGCCATCATTTCCGGATAGATGCGGTGCGGAATATAAAATGGAATCCAGCCTGTCATGCTGAGAAGAAATGATTTCCACAACGCCCGGAGCAGCAGCGTACTGAGGAATGTACTGAAAACCAGCGCCAGCACTACGACAATTCCGGTAGCGCGATTGTACAACTTCGCAACCTCTTCATCCGAATATCCCAGAATTTTAATCATGGAAATCGCGTCACTGTTTTTGTTCACAATCAATTGCGCCAGAAGATAAATAATCAGCATGTACAGAAGTACCGAAAACCCGGTGAGGACATCAAATATCCTGCCCATAGAATCTTCCAACTGGTTAGAAACCTTTTTCAGGTCAGATTCCGTAATCACCGTCGAAACATATTTGTCCTTCAGGTCGCGAATCTTCAGGTCGGAAAAATAGCCGTTGAAGTATCCGCCGTATTCCTGGAAAGTCGCTTCAAACGCAGGCCGCGACATGAACAGTGCGAAACCGATATCGTAATCATATTTCCCGGCAATGCGGAAACTGTACTTTTTACCGCTGTATTTTTCCCGAAGCGTAATCCGGTCTCCGACCTTCAGTCCATATTTCTCCATATAGCCGCTGGAAGCAATCACCTCGCTGTCCCTATCCGGCAGTTCCAGATCCAAATAGATAGAATCATAGCGAATTCCGTAAACACTGATTTCATCTTTTTCATTAACTTTCAGCGACTTCAGGGCATACTTCTCTGCATTGTGCGTACGAACCGGAACGGGTGCTTTCAGTACATACTGATAGCGAGCAATCTGGGATTTATCCACCAGACTGCTGTAATGAGAAATCAGCGGCTGAAGCATCAGGCCGAACAAAAGCAGTACACTGGCGAAAAAGATACCAACTGCCATGATCAGATATGCCGTGCGATTTTGCAGAATGATTCGGAGGCGAAAACGGGACAGGAACGGCAGTCGCAGCGAACGGTCATTCCGACTGTCGTGATATCCGTCGTAGTGCGGGTCACGGTGTGAGCCATGGGGTCCGACGCGACCCATGTCGCGGCGCCCGTCGTAGTGTAGGTCGCGGTGCACATTGCGGTGCAAGTCGCGGCGCAGAAACTGCAGCGGTCCGATCCGAAATGTCCAGTGCAGCACAAGGGCGTCGATAATCGTGATCAGAATGCAGGGAATCACTGTAGTCAGAAGGAAAGCGGTCCCGCTCCACAGCGTATGATACGATGTCAGAGAATAACTGTTGTAGTACAGGTCCGCCATATAGCCCTTTATCACCGTGTAGCCGAGAAGATTTCCCGTCAATGCGGCCGCCAGCGTCACTATCGTTGGAAGAGCCAGATAATGCCGCAGCATTTCACCCCGCGTATATCCGGACGCCCGAAGCGTACCGATAGCTCCGGCTTCCCGTTCAAGCGTCGTCCTGGTTGTGACGCCGAAGATAAAGCCCATGACCACGATGATGATATACAGAAACGTGATAAACATACTGCGGTCTCCGCCCATGTCGTCACCGGTAAAATTAATCGCCTGATTATCACCTCTCTGCACCAGATTCTCCACATCACCGTGCTTTACTAGCGTCCGCCCGATGCGATCCGCCAGTTTGTTCTGCTGCTTTTCAGTCAGACTGCTGTCTTTGTTCCTCCAGGCATACTGATAATGAAGCTGCGATGTTCCGAGCCGCTGAAACCCTTTCGGCGTCGTCACCGCAACCCCGAAGTGCGTCGCGTCGAACATCGTGTCCCCGTTATTCTGAAACAGTGCACTGTAGTCCGCCAGAGCCACATATCCGCTGACACAGAAGTAATGTCCGCTCACCTTAACAGTATCCCCAACATCAATATCATTGTTCACTGCAAAGAGCCGGTCCAGCGCGATTTCCCGCGGAGTGGCCGGCATCCTGCCGCGCAGCAGATCCTGCCCGTTTATCTTTGTACGAGATTTAAACACCCGGAGCGTGCGCCCGTTCCTCATCGACTCTTCTTTGTAGTACAAAGGATACACCCTGACGCCGCGGCGCTCCACCGCCCGGATCAGTGACGCGTCCGCCTTCTCCTTCATCACAAAATGACCGTCCTCTACATTATACTTCCAAAAGCTCTGCTTGTAGGCATAGCGCATACTGTCATCTGCGACCAGAAAGCCGGAAACAATCGCGATCGTCATCGACAAAAACAGGAAAAGGGCAATATACTTGCCCGCTTCTTCCCTCAACTCTCTTCCGATCCTTTTTCTCAATGGATTTTTCATGCTGTCTCCTCAGTCCTAATCATTTCGAGTTCGCGGCGGCCGTTACCGTCTCAGAGCCTCAGCATCTGTTATCGTCACGCATCTCCGGCGGCAGTTACCACTCCAGATCCGCAGCTCTGAGCTTCGCCGCATTGCGCGCGTTTTCCATGATCCTCCCGTCACGCAGACGCAGAACCTGATCCGCCATCCTTCGCAGTGCATCGTTATGCGTCACCAGAACCACGGTAGTCGCGTACATCTTATTGACGTCCTCGATCAACTTCAGAATTTCCCTGGATGTTTTGTAATCCAGAGCTCCCGTAGGCTCATCGCACAAAAGCACGTCCGGCTTTTTTACCACCGCGCGCCCGATGGAGGTTCGCTGCTGCTGTCCTCCGGATAGCTGATTGGGTTTTTTGTTCCTGTGCTCCCACAGGCCGAGAACCTGCAGCAGCTCATCCACTGAAAGAGGACGATCGCTCAGATACGCCCCCACCTCGATGTTCTCTCTCACAGTCAGATTCGGAATCAGATTGTACGCTTGGAACACATAGCCCAGATGCCTGCGTCGGTAGCGCGACAGGCCGTTCTCGTCCAGCCCGATGATCTCATCTCCTCCGATACAGACCGAACCGCTGTCCACAGTTTCAATGCCTCCCAGAATGTTCAGCAGTGTAGACTTTCCGGAACCGGAAGGCCCCAGAAGTACACAGATATCGCCCGCCTCAACGCCGCAGGTAATGTCATGCAGAACCTCCGTGCGATTCTCCCCATCTCCAAAAGACTTGAAGATGTGATTCATTTCAAGATACATCAGTTTTCCCTCCCAGAATATCTGTTCACACTGAAACCGCAAGCCGATCCAGCGACTTCCCGCAGGTCAGCTGCCGTGTATAGACACGAGTACACTTCCGAAAACGATCGAAGATTTTCCGTGCCTGTTCCTCATCGTCGTAAACCTTCCAGCACCCTGAAAATTTACAGCCCTCTGCACCGTTTTCAATGAACCCCCGCACATCCTCCGGAGGATAACCCAGAAACAGTCCAATCTCATGGGGAAAGCTCCGGGTTTCTTCCAGACGACGCATTCTCTGCATCATCTGGATCAGACATCCGTTCACCGTGTCAGTGCAATAGCCGCAGCTGTTCAGAATGCGTCTGGCTCGCGGATCCTCCAGGTCTGATGCGAGGTGAGCCGGACGAAACAGATACAGCATGGCTTTCTCCGCCGAATGACGCAGCGGCAGAATGCGCAGCCCTTTCGACGAAAGCATCCGGTTCAGCTCACGCAGATCACGATACAGGGTTTCCCTGTCCTCCACGGCACATGTGAAAATGTTTCCGGTCTTCAGTCCCGCCAGTGTCGGCGAACAGTGACGAATCAAAAGTTCTTCTGATGTTCTGGTCATATTCCTTTCCTTCCTGTCTGTATGCCGGTCCGGCGTCTTCCCTGATGCCCGGTCGCCCGCTTCTCGTCATACCGCGAGCGGTCACGAAGCCCTACGCGTGCTTTTCCATAATGTCCCTGAGCGACGCCATGGAACTGGAATGGGAGCGCACGATCACCGTATCCTTTCCTTTTGTTCTCGCCAGAGCGCATTTCACCATCTTATGCGAAACCGTACTGGTAAACAGGACCATCAGGTCCGGGCTTCCGATCTTTCTTTTCATCGCCTCATTATAGTTTACAAACACCTTCGCTTTGCAGTTGTACTCCTTGCACAGATCCTTGTACTGACAAATCATGCACTCATTGCCTCCGATGATTACTACGCTCATTTAGATCCTCCATTTCCTCAGTCTCGGTCAGTCTGTCCAACACATTTGGTTAAACATCTCTAACCGGAGTTTAAAAAAATATATGTTTTCCGAAGTTGAATCTCCGGCATTCCCGCTGAGACCTTGCGGGCGCGGGATTCGGCGAAAGCCGAATCCCGGAGCACCGGCACAGTTATACAGACGTAAAGTTTTTGTCCGGCATTTCCGTGGCGACGATGCAGGCAATTGCGTGAATTTCTCCGGAAGTCAGCGCCAGTCCTGTTTTCGGCAGATTGTCCACCAGCGCGTCCACATTTTCCGAGATTCTACGTGCGATCTGATATCCGCTGTCGGTCAGATGAACCTTTCCGTACCGTTCCTTCACCAGAAATCCACGTTCCTGAAGAGATACCAGCATTGTCGACACAGAAGGCTTCGACACCGACAGTTTTCTGGCGATGCCAGAAGATGATACCTCAGGCGTCTCCTTCGCGATCTCATAAATCGCCAGCAGATATTTAAGATGCGAACTCGTGAGCTTCATTTCGCGCCCGCCTTTTTCATTTTCTCCATTCTTTTAAGTTCCTTCTGCATTTTCACTGCGTGGCACGAGCCGCTCATCGAGCAGCCGGCACACCGGTCACCGCAGGCCTTCGCCGCCCGCTTACCGCGAACGATATGAAAGACGGCCATCGCCATCAATGCCGCGACGATCAGACAAATGATTATATCTGTCATATTGCTCACTCCTTCTTCAGATTTGTTATTTCAATCTTGCCGGGCTTCGTCAGTTATTTCGCGCCGCTCAGGCAGGCGCGCCCTCGTGAACCCGCAGACGTCCTCTTTTGTTCGGATCCGGACGGAACAGCAGATAGAGAATGAGTACAGCGACGACCAGGGCAACCACTGTCGCTGGGCCGAACGCAACCTGCCCGGTTGCCAGCCCTCCCAGCTGATACACCATCAGCGCGATCATGTAGGACGCCACATTCTGGAAGGCAATTGCGAACCAGAAGAACTTTCTGCTTCCCATCTCCTTCGCAAGCGTTGAGATCGCCGCGAGGCAGGGAGAATCAAACAGGTTGAAGAACAGGAACGAAACTGCTGCGATACTTGTCGGAAAGAATCCGTCGAAGGCAGTTCTCATCGTGGAATCGTAGCTTTCTATCTCGCCCAGCCCCGACAAAACTCCCATGGTGGAAACGATGCCCTCCTTCGCGACAAAGCCGCTGAGGGAGGAGGCGACGGCCTGCCAGGTCCCGAATCCGAGGGGAACAAAGATAAATGCGATCGCTCCGCCGATAACGGCCAGAAGGCTGTCCTCCGAATCCACCAGGCCGAAGGTTCCGTCCTTGACGCCAAAGCTCGCCAGGAACCACATAACCACGCAGCAGAGGAACAGAATCGTTCCGGCCTTTTTCAGGAATGCCCAGACTCTCTCCCAGACATGAAGCAGAACTCCCTTTACTGAAGGAATATGATACTGCGGCAGCTCCATGACGAATGGCGCCGGTTCTCCCGCATACATTTTCATTTTCTTCATGATGATACAGGAAACGATGACGACAATGATTCCCGCGAAATACATGGTCGGAGCAACCCACCAGGCGCCTCCCATCAGATATCCGCTGATGGTCGCGATGACCGGGAGCTTGGCTCCGCAGGGAATGAACGTGGTGGTCATCATGGTCATTCTCCGGTCCTTCTCATTTTCAATGGTCCTGGTCGCCATAATTCCCGGTACTCCGCAGCCCGAAGAAATCAGGAACGGGATGAAGCTCTTTCCGGAAAGTCCGAATCTGCGGAAAATCCGATCCATGATGAACGCGACACGCGCCATATACCCGCAGTCCTCCAAAATCGAGAGGAACAGGAACACGATCGCCATCTGCGGCGCAAATCCGATCGGCGCAGCAAGACCTCCGATGATTCCGTCCACAACCAGAGAAACCACCCAGCCAGAGGCACCGGCTCCCTCCAGAGCGCTCTGCACGCCCGGCTGAATCCATGCGCCGAACAGTGTATCATTTGTAAAATCCGTAACGATCGTACCGATGGTGGTCACTGAAATATAATAGACTAAGAACATGATAACGGCAAAAATCGGAAGTGCCAGAATACGGTTCGTCACCACCTGATCGATTTTATCGGAAACGGAAAGCTCATGACGTGCTCTCTTCTTGCGGATGGAATCCGATACGACAGTGTTGATATACGCATATCTCTGATTAATGATGATGCTTTCCGCGTCGTCATCCATTTCCTTTTCGCAATCTACGATGTGCTGCTCCAGATGCTCCATCAGTGAACGGTCCAGCCCCAGCTCTGCGATGACCTTCTCATCGCGTTCAAAGAGCTTAATTGCATACCACCTCAGGTTTTCTTTGTTCACAAAACCCGAAATCGACTCTTCGATATGCGCGATAGCGTGCTCCACGCTGCCCGTAAACACATGAGGCGGCTCCGCGGGCACCCTGCTCTGCGCAGTGCGGATCGCCTCCTCCGCGAGCGCCAGTCCACCCTCGCCTTTGACCGCACTGATCGGAACGATCTCACATCCGAGACGCTCGCGCAGCTTACCCGTGTCGATAAAATCACCGCTTTTCCGAACCAGGTCCATCATGTTCAGAGCGATGACTACCGGAATGTTCAGCTCCAGCAGCTGTGTCGTAAGGTACAGATTCCGTTCGATATTGGTTCCGTCAATAATGTTGATGATGACGTCCGGACGCTCGTTGACCAGATATCTTCTGGTGACGACCTCCTCCAGTGTGTAGGGAGACAGGGAGTAAATTCCCGGCAGATCCTGGATGATCACATCCTCATGTCCCTTCAGCTTTCCGTCCTTCTTCTCCACTGTTACACCCGGCCAGTTGCCCACGTACTGGCTGCTTCCGGTCAGGTCGTTGAACAGCGTCGTTTTACCGCAGTTCGGGTTGCCCGCAAGAGCAATCTTGATACCCATCAATAACTTCTCCTTCCTTTGTCGTCAGAGCCTGTGCTCTGAAATTCCAATCATATTTAATCGCTTTCAGTCGATGTGCGCATCAGCGTGTTAGTTAGATATGCCTAACTCCTGTACAAAACAAGAACAGAGGGCTACGCCCTCTCTACTTCGATAATCTCTGCCTCCGCCTTCCGGACAGACAACTCATACCCTCTGACCGTCAGTTCCACGGGATCTCCGAGGGGCGCTACCTTCCTGACAAAAACCTCCGTACCCTTCGTCAGCCCCATGTCCATGATTCTCCGTTTGGTCGGTCCCGCGCCGTTAATCCGAGTAATCCTGACCGTCTCGCCCACCTTCACATCTTTCAGTGTTTTCATGCTCATGCCTCCTCTATATCATAATTCTATTGGCCATACTCTTGTCCAGAGCGATGCGGCCGTCTTTTACCTGAACGATGAGATTTCCTTTGATCTCGTTCACCACGGTCACTCTGCTTTCTACTACAAAACCAAGTTCGGCGAGGTGCTGCCGTATCTTATCGTCTCCGGTTATTTTACGAATCACCACGGTATCACCCTTATTCGCTAATGTGATCGGCATCATAGTCAACTCCCTTCGTCTACAGACATTTTAAATTCCGTGCCGGGCGCATTTTTCGCACCGCTCCCCAATATCGCCTCGATATTATCGGCGGCGATGCAGGCAGACCATGCAGATTCACTGGCGTCCGCGATAGTTAGTTATATCTAACTCTTTCACAGAAATCAGCGGTTAACCTTTTCTAACCACTTGTTAGTTTAATATCTCTAACCGCTTTTGTCAAGCGCTAATGAGAAAAATCTTCGCCTCTATTCTTCCTGCACGTTGATATACATACTTTCGTCGCTCATCTTATTCATTTCAAAAAGCCTGAATCCGTCTTTTTTTGTTAAATATATCTTCTCCCCGTATAATACGACCCGGCCCCATTTTTTCCCGTCCGAGGAGAATAAAATATAGACGTGTGCATGTTTTCCCTCACGTTTGTAGGTTCCTTTCGTGAGAATCGCGAATTGACGATAGAACAGAAAATGTCCGTCATCCTTAAACACGAGATACCGGCCGTTTATTTCAGGATGTTCTGTCTGATAGGTTCCCGGGATGTGATCCGTCAGACGCATATCCCTTTCATGCAGCTGGTAAAACAGATATCCGATTATTGCCAGAAGCAATGCCGCCGCCACAAGTAGGACCGCAATTTTTATTCTCTTTTTTTTCATATCATCCACCCTTCTTTCCGGATTTCCACGGTTCCGTCCCGTTACTGACGGGCCTTAATCAGCCCGCACTGACTGATGCGTGCTCTGCCATCGAATATACTTGAAATGTCTATAATACAATGACCTTATCTTATATTATACGCAATAATGGCAATACCGCATATATAAATTTTGCATTTCTTCAGTATAGGCTTCATTTCATCACAAATTATACTGAATCACCCCGGCAAAACGCTAAAGCGTGCCCGGAGACAATGTGCATTAGTCAATCATATCAAAGCATGCCCCGGAGAAAATTTATTGAAAAACAAAGAGAATTATGATACTCTACAATAAGATATCGCTTAGCATCTGTTCCCGGAGTTCCGGGTGTATTCAGCTGCAAAGTCTGCATTACAACAGAAAGAATCGAGGAAACATTATGGCAATCAATAAATCAGCGGAAGATTATCTGGAAGCTATGCTGATGATGAAGGAGGAGCACGGTTATATCCGTTCCATCGATATCGCCGGCGCATTGGGCGTTACCAAGCCGAGCGTTTCCTATGCCACCAGGCACCTGCGCGAAAGCGGTCATATCACGATGGATCAGGACGGTCTGATCACGCTGACCGAATCGGGCATGAAGATAGCGACAACCATTTACGAGCGTCACCGCGTGCTGACAGACTTTCTGATCAGCATCGGCGTAAATCCGGAAACCGCCCGGGATGATGCCTGCAAAATCGAACATGACATCAGCGAAGAGAGTTTCGATGCCTTCTGTCGGTATACAGGCGCTAAACGACAGTAACCGCGTTCTCTTACGTCGTCCGGAAGTCCTTTGTAACTTTCGGGCGGCGTTTTTCTTTGTATACGATTCCTTCTTTGCACCCGTAAAAAAAAATCGGTAAAAAGATACCGTTTATGATCAAAATATTCATTTTCCTGATATTTTGGCTAGTGTCAAGAATTGTTCGCAAAAAGTTTCCATTGAGTCCCCGATGATGATCAGGCGGCCTGTTGTTCAAGGATTTTTGTGATGGCGGATTCACGAATGTAACTCCGTGATGTCGACCAGTCC
>Ga0256404_1003008_pt1 | contig 35622 bp, 31 predicted proteins | sample RumenRJG_01DNA_FD_185990 | JGI IMG/M metagenome (GOLD analysis project Ga0256404, IMG submission 185990) | Bovine rumen microbial communities from Lethbridge, Alberta, Canada - RJG_01 | ecosystem: Host-associated > Mammals > Digestive system > Stomach > Rumen | place: Canada: Alberta | collected... | reverse complement strand
CGTCCGGAAGACTACAACGGGATTTGCTAAGTTCCCAATGTCAACTGAGGAGGCAGCCGCGTTTATTGATACGGCATTGAGGTTAGAAGTGGCAGACCGTGGCAAGGTGTTCATAGACAGCAGCGAACTGCAAGGCTATATACTTCGGATTGCAGAGTTGTTCACCAAGCCTACGGCTAAATTCGGCATATTGCTGTGTGGTGGTGTCGGCAATGGCAAGAGTTCCATGATGATGGCTTTGCAGAGGCTTCTCCTACATCTTGAGATACCGCTGAAAGATAACAAGTCGTGTAACTGCTATACTTTGACGGTTGAAAGTGCCAAGTTCATCTACGATCAGGTCACTGTTGACCCTAAAGGATATGCAGAACTTCAGGAAACCAATATGCTTGGCATCGATGATTTGGGGGAAGAGGAAACGGCACTGATGAACTACGGCAACCGAATCACTCCTGTGATTGATCTGTTATCATATCGCTATTGCAGGATGCTTTTCACGATGGTCACGACTAATCTCACTCCTGCGCAGATACGAGCGACCTATGGTGACAGAATAGCAGACCGCTTCAATGAGATGATGCTTATTCTTCCCTATCGTAGCCCATCGTTCAGGACACCACAGATGAATGGTGCAAATGCAGAAGTGCAATGAAAGACTACTGCTGCGCAAGCCTTCTACCTTCATCCCGTCGGAAAAGCCGTTCTGCGCTTTACACTGTGCGCAGCCCGACTGTTTCCAGCGGAAATCAGGTAGCACACTAAGGGTTATGTCAACCCTTGTGTGCCAGAGTGACCTCTCTGGACTCCGCTCAGGCTCTGCCTAAGTACCGCGAGGGGAGCGGCTTCTCCCCTTCGAACCCTACCGCTGGAGTGACCCTCCCCAGACCCCCGCTTAGGACTTTCTGCCCTAAGAACCCGACCAAGGAGAAGCGTTCTCCCTGGACTCTCTAATCAGAAAGACTGCCGCCAAGGCATCTTCTGAATTACTAAAATACTGAATTATATCAATTCTGAATTTATACAATTATGGCTAAGAAAACATCCATACATATATGCGCTGCAAAATATGGTGCCGAGAAGCACAACAGGCGCGAGAAGGAGATGAAACATGTTCATCCCGAGTATTCACACCTTAACAAAAGTTGGGAAGCTGAGGACTTCAAGTCTGTGGCCGATGAAATCCGTAAGGCTAAGGAACGCTATTCCAGCCATCACTTCTGCCGTAAGGCAAAAATTGATGAAAATGGAAAACAATTGACAATGCCTGCATACGACAACAAGACAGGTGCCCCAATAGTTGACCCTATATCTGGACTTCCCAAACTTGTTCCTGTATGGGAGCAGGATTTGTCGAAACCCAAGAAGATGCCGAAGAACGCTGAACCTGTCCGTGAAGGGGTAGCCGTCATCACGGAGTCTACGACAATGGAGCAGATGAAATCACTCGCAGATCAGATTGAGCAGCGTTGGGGTATCAAGACCAAAGCCATCTATGCTCATCTTGACGAAGGACATGAGCATCTGGTGACGGATAGGGATCATCAGCAGGGCAAGTATCTCGATTCCCAAGAAGGTTCTACCATCTTTCTATGGAACTATCATGCTCATTATGTTTTTGATTGGACTGACCATGATACCGGCCAGTGCATTAATCTCAATCGGCATGATATGTCAGAACTCCAGGATATGCTGGCTAATACCCTTAAGATGGAACGTGGGAAGAAAAGTGACAAGAAATGGCGTGATGCTCATACTTTCAAGGCTGAGCAGGAAACCTTACGAGCAAAGGAAGTTGCAGAATACACGGAGCGTAAGAAAGCGGAATCCAAGCAGATTCAGAACGCTATTGAGGCAGGCAACAACAAACTGAGCAAACTTCAGGAGGCTATTGATGAATTGCTATCTGTAACCAGTGTCCCAGAAGAGGAACTGGAGGCAGTGCCGTTTGCAGAGATGACTTTCTCCTTCCAAGGTTCAAAAGAGCCGTTGACCGTTAAAGACCTTATCAACCTGACATTGGCGCGACTCGACAAGGAAATTAACACACCCATCCCCTTGTTGAAGCGTGATGAATGGCAGAAGGAACGCACCGCCAAAGCTAAAGAGATTATAACCACCCTTCAAAGCCAGTTACTCAGCGTCTCGAAACTACAGAAAAGGAAAATCAAAGATGTTGGCAAGAAGATGTACATTGATGTCAAACAGAAGATAGCTTTAGCAGTTGAGACAGATAGGGAGAATGTGGCTTTAAGACAACGTATCTCAGAACTCGATGAAAGAGCAGTAGCCCGTGAGAAGAACAGAGCAGATGCCGCAGAACGGAAAGTGCAGGAGCAGATAGTGAGAGGTGACCGTGAAGAAAATAGAGCCAATGATGCTGAAAATCGCCTTTCAGATATGGAGCGCTTCATCCGTTCGTCTGGTGCATCAGAAGCATACGAGCATTGGAACTATCTCCAGACTCTTGTCAAGAAAGCAGCCCAGGCATTGGCAGATTGGGCTCATAGCACAGCATCTATCTTTAGTCGTGACGTGGAGCAAACCATTGGTCAGGGCATCATTGCCCAATGTCAGCTTAACAATCTCAACCCTCATGTCAATTCTGACCGACAGAAGGCAGCGAACAGTATCGCTGATATGGCAGATTCCATAGTAGGCAGAATCGGCAAGTTCCAGTGGGAAGTTGCCGTTGCCCGCATCGGTCAACTCGCTTCAGAAATGAGATTGTCAACGGGTGGTCAATCCATTGGCGGCAGCAATGGCAATGCCGATGAGTTAACGAACTGGGATGGAACGAAGAAGAAAGTTCTTGGGTGGTAAAAGCCTATTATGGAAGGACGGGATTCGTTTTCTCGTCCTTTTTATGTTGTTTTCTCTCAAATCATTTGGTATGTTGCAATATATTTGTTATATTTGCACACAAAACGCCTATAAATAATAGATTTCTACTAAAGATGAAGGAATATACGCATTATAATCGCATTAAGTCTGTCTTAGCAGAGAAGAATAAGACTGGAACGTGGCTCTCAGAACAGATGGGACGAAACCTTGGTACTGTATCACGATGGATGACAAACAAGGTACAACCATCAGTGGAGCAACTTTATGAGATCGCACACCACCTTGATGTGGATGTGAAAGAATTGTTAGTTTCATCAAAATAAAATTTTAATATTTTATGGCTATAGTAAAGTTTATATCTGATCAAGATTGCCATATATTCATAGATAAGGAAAATGTCGGTAAGGTAACAGCAGACTCATTGCTAAAAGCTGTTTTGGAGGTTGGTGGCTATCTCATAGAAGTAAAAGATGACAGAGGAAGAATCCTAAAGAAATACAATTTAGAGATAAAATCTACTGACAACCAGATTCTACAAGATGTCTCAGGGGCATCACCATCAACAGATGAGGTTCTTAACCTTTTAAAGAATGATCCTACATTGGTATTTCATTGCGGTAGAGCGAAATTCTGTCTTGATGGCAAATATGGGTACGTCAATAAGAAGTTTGAGGTTGTCATTCCTGCTATTTATTCTATTGCAAGCGACTTCGTAAATAATAAAGCTTTTGTCGTTCGCGATTTCCCTGAAGGAAGAAGTACTACAATGATTGACGAAGATGGAAATATGTTCTTCAATCAGTGGTATGATTATATTGGTAGCGGTGAAAAGACAGTGCTTTTGAAAAATGAAGAGACCTTTTATGTATTATCTAAGGTGGATTATTCTATTGTCAATCAGTATCTTGATGCAAAATATGATGGTAAGGGAGTACTAATGCCTGTTCATAAGCATATTGGAGTTGATGATATGTATGGCTATATTGATAAAACAGGAACAGAAGTTATTCCGTTAATATATGATTTCGCTGGAAACTTCAGAGAGAATAATCTGGCTACCGTAAAAAGATTTGGCGAGTATAATGCGGTTGATTTGGACGGAAACCTTTATCGTTATGGAATTCATTCTTATAAAAGCAAGCGAGAAACGGAAATTTTATCAAAAGAGGAAAGCTTGGATAGAGGTTTCTCGGGATGCATAAAAACAGGTGATTATTGGGGATTATATTCTGACGAAAAGTCATGTTGGGATCGGATAATATATAATTCTGATTCTTATTTAGTATATAGGAAAAATGGAACATGTAATATCGTTATAAAAAGAAAAGAATATTTTGAGTTTGGTTATTTAAATATTGTTGACGAAAAAAGCATATCAATTGAAGCTGATTATATTGATCTTGCTTTTTCTTGGGATGGTAGACCGACAAGCGAATTTAGATTTTTAAAATACCTAATAATAAGAAAGAATTGGAAATATGGAATCATTGATCTAGAAAAAAAACACCATTTTGCCTATCAATTTTGATTTTGTAGAGCCTATTGATGCACACGTCAATGACAATCCTGATGGACGTGCATTTTCAGCAGAGTTAGCTATTGTATGGCAGTGCAACAAATGCTCTCTATTTAGTATGGAAAAAAGAGAGTTCTTAATGCCCTTTGAGTTTGAAGATATTATTGTAAACGAAAACTTTGATAATTGTTTAAATCCTATTATGGATTCTTCTTTTTTGATGAAGAAAAATGGAAAGTATGGTCTAATAGCAAATGATTATAAGACAGTGATTTTGCCATTTGAATATGATTATATTGATTATGACGTAGTAAATGATTACAATGAACGTTGTGAAAGAGTCATTCTTACGAAGAAAGGAAGAATGGGAATGATACAGAAATATCATTATTACAATGAGGGCATGGATCGTTGGGAAGATGTTAATGTTCAACTTGATGAGGAATACGATGAATGTGTGTTTTTGGAAGACAAAAATAGTAAAGCCAAATTATTAGATGTAGCAGTAAGAAAGGCAAACAGGTGGGCTATAGTCAATTGCCATAATGGAAATGTGAATATGAAAGATCTTTTATTCATATACGAATCGCTTGACGAAATAGATGGAGTACGTCGAGGCTTGATTGTGAATATGCCAGTGACTTCTCCCAAATCTCCTATTAAAGGAATACGATTTTAAATTAATTGGTGAATAATTAAGTGTTATAATTCGATGGCAAATCATTGCTTATATATAATTGGAAATGGCTTTGACCGTTTTCACGGCCTTCCAACTTTATATGCTGATTTTGGGAACTATCTTAAATCGCATGATCAAGAGTTCTACGAGCATCTCACTAACTGGTATCCGACTTTTATTGACAATCAGAACAAGTGTGTATTTTCTTTATGGGCAGATTATGAAAACGGGCTAAAAGAAATAGACCAAGAATTATTGTGGCAATATATCAATGACCATCTCACTCAATACGGAGATGATAATTGGGGAGATGAAGATAATCATCGAGTACAATACATAATTCAAAGTTTGGTAGACGACATAACAACTAAACTTAAAAATTATCTTGTCACATGGATTTGTTCTATAGATGTTCTAACTGCATCTAAGCGATTGCAATTGGATGCAGATGCAATATATTTCACCTTTAATTATACAAAAACATTGGAGTCTTATTATAAAATACCATCAGAGCAAGTTATTCATATTCATGGTACTACAGACAATTCCGCTTCAATAATTACGGGGCATAATTTAAAACTTCTTCCACCTGTAAATGACTTTGATGATTTTAGGCTATATGAGTGTGAAAAGATAATTCATAACGACTATTTTCATAAGACTTTCAAGCCTGTAGAAAGTATTATACAGAGCCATAAGAAGTTCTTTTGTTCTTTAAATAAAATTTCGGAAATAACAATAATTGGTCATTCAATAAATGAAATTGATTTGCCTTATTACAAAGTGATACAATCAAAAGTAAGTGATGATACAACATGGAAAATCTCGTTTATAAATTCTGAGGACAAAAAAGTTTGTTATATGACAAAGAAACAACTTCTAATAGATTTGGGAGTAAATGGAAATAATATTAAACCATTTTTAATGGATGACATATCCAAATAGTAAGATTACGGGGACTGGTCTTGATTTCTAATCATTGAGTAGTAACTACGAAAGAATTGACTAACTTTGCAAGCGAAATATGAAGATGGACGAGAAAACATTAAAAGAAGCATTGCTGAAAGGTGAGCGAGTGACCTTGGAGTGCAAACGGGCGAAGGCAGAGGTGCCTAAGTCGGTATGGGCAACCTATTCGGCTTTTGCCAACACCATTGGCGGACTAATTCTGCTGGGCGTGGATGAAAACTTGCAGGAGAAGGACGTTAGTAAGCGATTCCAGATAATTGGCGTGGACGAACCAAGTAAGATTATTACTGACTTCTGGAATACCATCAACAGCGACAAGGTAAATGAGAACATTCTTCTTGACAGCGATCTGGAGGTTGTGAATGTGGATGGAGCGCAGATTGTTTGCATCCATGTTCCTCAGGCAGACTGGATGGCAAAGCCTATCTATCTGAACGGCAATGTATATAAAGGTACGTATAGGCGTAACAATGAAGGGGATTACCACTGCACAGAGGCTCAGGTAAAGGCTATGATACGTGACTCTAATGCTGACGGTAACGACAGCATCCTGATAGAGTACTATGGTATGGATGATATTGATCCGGATTCTTTGCGTCAGTATCGCACAGAGTTCAGGCTGGAGAATAATACCCATGTCTGGAATAGAGTTGATGACAAGACTTTCCTTAGGAATCTGGGTGGATATACAGAAGATAGGCAGACGGGTAGAGAGGGTTTGACATTGGCAGGGCTGATGATGTTTGGCAAAGGACTCGCCATAAGAGACAGATTTGCTAACTTCCGCATGGACTATCTGGACATGAGTCATCTTGTGGGCGACGAGCGTTATCACGACCGACTGACATACGATGGACTTTGGGAGAACAACTTGTATCAGTTCTTCCGCATTGTCTCGCCAAAGATCCAGTTTGACCTGCCAAAGCCATTCAAACTGGAGAAAGGATGGAAAAGAAAAGATGACACACCACAACGCGAAGCAGTCCGTGAAGCCTTTACGAATGCCATTATCCACTGCGATCTGATGATGGATGCTGGTATTCTGAGGATAGAGAAACATGATGACCGTCTCTGTTTTCGTAATCCAGGACTGCTGAAGTTGCCTGTAGAGACCATCTATCGAGGTGGAAACTCTAAGGCTCGAAATCCGAAGATTCAGAATATGCTTCGCATGATTGGCTTTGGTGAGAATGTTGGCTCTGGATTCCCCAAAATAATTGCTGCATGGAAAGAAACAAACTGGGGTGAGCCACAACTGCTGAACAAACTGGATGTTGACGAGGTTGAATTGGTGCTGCCTGTGCCTTCTACTAAATCAAGTGGCGCGGGGTTAACTAATGAGTTATCTATAGAGCTGCCTGAAGGGTTGTCTATAAGGTTATCTAAAGAGTTATCTAAAGGGTTGTCTGAAACAGCTGCAACCATTTATAAACTGATATATGCTGATAACTATATCACAAGAGGTGACATAGCCAAGAAAGTGGGTATTTCTGTGACAGCAGTTCAAAAGCATATCAATAAGCTGAAATCTTTGAGATTCATTGATCGTGACGGATCTACAGGTCACGGTAATTGGACAATTTTGGAGTAAACGATATGCATGTGAGAAAGGATATAATGTATAGTGTATGAATATTAAAGATACTATCCCATCGGGAGGCTGTCATATTGTTATACTGGGAGCAGGTGCTAGTATAGCAGCAACTCTACGTGATCCAGAAATACATGGATTACAATTGCCTTCTATGAATAATTTGCCTGATGTTATAGGGCTTCATGGTTGTTTAAACCATTTCCCCGCTGAATTAATACAAGACAATTTTGAGGCAACTTATAGTAATATAGCAGAACATGATCCAGATAATCCATATCTGAAGATTATGAATGGCTTAATATATTCATATTTTGCTAGTATGGAACTGCCATTAAAGCCTACTATATATGATTATCTCGTTATGTCTTTACGCGATAAAGATATTATAGCTACTTTTAATTGGGATCCTTTTCTGTATCATGCATGGTGGCGTAATGCTCTTCATGGTAGTAGTCCTCAACTGCTCTTTTTGCATGGCAATGTGGCTGTTGGTTATAACAAAGAACATAATATGATGGGGAGAGCTGGTATGTTTACAAAAGATAGTAATATCTATTTTGAACCGACAAAACTTCTTTATCCAGTTAAGCATAAGGACTATTCATCAGATCCTTATATACGAAAAGCTTGGGATATGTTGCAAGATCGTCTTGATAAAAGTACATGCAATACCCATAACGTTACCATTTTTGGCTATAGTGCGCCTGTTTCTGATATTGAAGCAATTGGATTAATGAAGAAAGCATGGGGGCGTGTTGAGGATAGAAACCTAGAACAGTTTGAAATAATTGATGTTAGGAGTGAAGATGAGGTTACTTATTCCTGGAGAGATTTTATTCATACTCATCATTATGATTATCGAACATCATTTTTTGAGAGTTCTTTGGCTTTGTACCCACGAAGGACTGATGAAGCTTTCTTCTGCCATTATCTTCCTTTCACTCCAGAGGAAGCTTTTGTAGAGAGTAACCCCGTTCCACAGGATTTTCAAACTTTTGACGAGATGTGGGAATGGTATCAACCCTTAATCGATAAAGAGTCTCAGCAATAAAGGCTTTCATATGATAACAAGTTATAATGAGAGTATTTTGAAATTTGGGTTGTTTGTAATGCTTTGCGTTTGCCATAGAGTGGTGCAAATGTGGTGCATTGTGTAAATGGAAAAATCCGCAAGGTACTGTGTGTCAGTTTCTTGCGGATTTTTGTAAAGTGATCCCGTTGGGACTCGAACCCAAGACCCACAGCTTAGAAGGCTGTTGCTCTATCCAGCTGAGCTACGGAACCAAAAGCGGGTGCAAAGGTAGACATTTTTTTGCGAACAGCCAAATTTTCAGACACGAAATCTGATGTAGGCGCGGTCGTCGAACGAATTATTGCCCTGCATGAAGGCTTTTGTGGCCTTGAATGCCCCGATGTTCAGCGGGTCTTCGGACTTTTGTTGTGCCAGTCGGGCTTCTGACGCTTCGAGTGTAGGCTCAAGGAAGGGATAGCCGTCGGAGGCGAGTACGATTTCCCAAGGCTGGAAGTCGAGGGTGATGATGCGTACGTGGCGCTCGTCGACGGGAAATCCGTCGACCACGCTGTAGCCGTTGTTCTGATGCTTCATGGTCTCGAGCATGTGTGGGATGATGGCAGCACGGGCAGTGTCGTCGACGAGGAAACGTTCCTTAGGCTCTTTGCTGGTCAGGATGATGGCGGCGCGCTGCTCTGCCAGCTCCTGTTCGTAGGGCTTGGGGTTGTCGTAGTATTCACCACCTACGAGGCACTGGCAGTCGCCTATCATCCATATCTCGCGACGCAGACGGCTATAGACGATGCACGAAGCGGTGAGCCGCTCTTCGGGGTGGTCGGCCAAGTAGGGAAGGCGGGACTTGCGGTAATGGCGGGCGATGGCTCTTGTAACTCCTGAGCAGAACTGATGGCAGGTGAGGTCTTTGCCCGCCTTGCGCACGAAGCGGGCGATAATCTGCATGGCATAGCGTCCGTTGGAGTTGAAAAGACTGTAGCGTCGCGTGGCCTTCGAGGTGGAGCCGTCGATGACGGCGATATAGTCAGGAGTGACGACGACGCCGTCCTCGCTTTTCTTCGCGGGGTTCTTGGGGATGAGGGCTTGTTCGATGATGGTCATAGGGGGGCTTATGGGGCTCATTGGGCTCATTGGGCTTATGGGGCTTATTGGGCTTATGGGGCTCATTGGGCTTATTGGCCTTATTGGACTCATTGGGCTTATTGTATAGCTTGCTGATAAGGTCGGGGCGCCCGATGCGACGCAGGCTCTGCTCTATGTTGCGGCGCTCCTCGGGCTTGTACCAGAAGAAGTACTGTCGCTGAGCGAGCTTTTCGCGGGGTGTCTTAGCCGAGAAGACGGGTTCGAGCGTGTAGGGATCATAGCCTGTGTACCAGGTCTCGGTAGAGACGGTCATGGGGGTAGGCGTAAAGTCCTGAACCTGTTCGAGCTGGAAGTCGAGTTGCTTGGTCTGCACCGCCAACTCAGCCATGTCGGCTTCATGGCATCCGGGGTGGCTGCTGATGAAGTAAGGGATAATCTGCTGACGCAGGTTCTCCTCGCGGTTGATGCGGTCGAAGATGCGCTTGAACTCATGGAACTGGCTGAACGAAGGCTTGCGCATGAGCATGAGCACGCGGTCGCTGGTATGCTCGGGGGCCACCTTCAGGCGTCCGCTGACGTGTCGGCAGATGAGTTCGCGCGTATATTCCATAGCAGCACGGTTGGCTGCCTCGTCCTTGCTGCGGTAGAGCAGGAGATCGTAGCGCACGCCACTGCCTATGAAGCTCTTCTTGATACCAGGCAGGGCGTCGACAGCGCGGTAGATCTCAAGCAGTCGCGAGTGGTTGGTATCGAGGTTGGGGCATATCTGCGGATGGATACAGCTGGGACGCTTGCAGCGTTCGCAGGCATTGAGGTTGCGCCCGTGCATGCCGTACATGTTGGCCGACGGGCCTCCGAGGTCGGAGAGATAGCCCTTGAAGTCAGGCATCTGGATGACCTGTTTCACTTCCTTGATGATGCTCTCCTTGGAGCGACAGGTGATGAACTTCCCCTGATGGGCCGATATGGTGCAGAAGGCACAGCCTCCGAAGCAGCCTCGATGGATGTTCACGCTGTGCTTGATCATGTCGAACGCCGGTATGCGCTTGCCCTTGTACTTAGGATGTGGCTGTCGCGTATAAGGAAGGTCGAACGAGGCGTCGAGCTCGGCTGTGGTCATGGGTGGATAGGGAGGGTTGACTATCACATAGTTTATAGTGGATAGTGAATAGTTATGATTACCATTCCGACATGTCTGCTTTTGTGCGGTTTTACTTCTGTCGCCATTGTAATCATAACTATTCACTATAAACTTCTCACTATCAGTTAGGGGCTGTATGAGCCGCTGTGCGTGCATCATGTTCGACTGCTCTTCAATATGGCGGAAGTTCTCGGCCTGACAGCGTTTGTCGGCAAGACACTTCTCGTGGCTGTGGAGCACGATGTCGTCGGGAGTGGGAGTGACATCGCTGGCGAGGTAGACCGTCTGAGGAATGTCACGTATCTGATTGATTTGCTCGCCCTCGTCTAATCGTCGGGCCAGTTCGACGATAGGCTTCTCGCCCATGCCGTAGATGATAAGGTCGGCTCCGCTATCGCAGAGGATGCAGGGGCGCAGCTGGTCTTGCCAGTAGTCGTAGTGGGTGAGTCGGCGCAGCGATGCCTCGATACCACCCAGCACCACAGGCACATCAGGAAAGAGCTGCTTGAGAATACGGGTGTAGACGATGGTGGGATACTCGGGCCGCATGTCATGGCGCCCGTCGGGCGAGTAGGCATCCTCAGAGCGCAGTCGACGTGCAGCGGTGTACTTGTTGACCATCGAGTCCATGCAGCCTGGGGCAATGCCGAAGAAAAGACGCGGGCGTCCCAGCTTCTTGAAGTCGCGGTAGTCGCCATGCCAGTCGGGCTGGGGCACGATGGCCACGCGGTAGCCGGCACTCTCCAGCACCCTGCCTATGACAGCTGCGCCAAACGAGGGGTGGTCGACATAGGCATCGGCTGAGAACAGGATGATATCCACCTCATCCCAGCCTCTCAGCTCCAACTCCTTCTTCGTTGTTGGCAGAAAATCAGTCAGTCTATACTCCACTAATTCTTAACTCTTAACTTTTACTCGCGTAGCGATAACTCTTAACTCTTAACTTTTAACTCTTAACTAATTAAATGGTGTTCCCTGGAAGGCCCGCTTGGTCATGCCGAGGTTGTCGTTACATTGGTTTTTCCAGTTGATAAACAGCAATACGAGCTGCTGAAGTCCATAGGCCTTCATGTTGGGATGATAGATGACGTCGAGACACAGGTCGAGCAGGTCCTTGTCGGTAACCGATTCCGACTCGAGCAGCGAACGTATGTTAAGTTTCAGTTTGTCGAGCACTTCCTCGTCGACATAGCCCGTTGAGTCAATAAGATCGCGGAACAGCTGGTAACGCTCGATGGTCTGCAGGTGTTGTTCGGTCACTTCGATGCTTCGGGTTCCGGATGCATTTGTTTGGATTTTTGTCATGATAGTCTTTAGATTTAGAGTGATTGATTATTTAATTAGATATTTCATAAGTCCTTGCATAATGGCCTTCCGCTTGCCAGGCTCCTTGATGCACTCGAAGGGAAAGCCCATGGTCAGGCAGCGATAGTCGTTGCCTTCGTATGCCACCGCTGCACTGCTATTGTCACCGTATGCCATAGCACTGAAGGCACTGTTGCCTACGGGTAGCAGCACGTCGGTGTGATGGGCAGCATAGTGCTGCTCGTTCAGCTGATGATGGTAGCCAAACTCGATGCCAAGGCCCTGTACCATCCCCGAAGGTGACTGGTTCTGACCTCCGAAGCGGCACTTCAGCAGACGCTCCAAGAATGCTTGTTGGTCGGCAGTGGTAGCATCGGTGCCGATATAGGCTCCGCTGACGAGGAGCGACTTGCCTTGTTCGGTAGCAATGAGCATGGCTTGCTGCACGTCAGTGGTAAGCGCCTTGTAGGGCACGAGGCTGTGGCCGTCGTCATAGTCGAGTCCCAACATGAAGTCGATGGCAGCGTAGTCCTGTAACGGCATCTGCAGGACGGCTTCAGAAGAGCAACTGGCGATATTGTACTTCATGGCCGACTGGATGGCCTCGGCATGGAGGCGCACGTCGTTGAAGTCGTTGCCCGCTATGAAATATCCTGCCAGCTCGTCGGTAGAGAAACCGAGACCGGTAGAATCGGTGGCACCGAGGCGGCTGGTGTCGAACACCTGCTGCTGTCCAAGCCATCCGCAGGTACGTCCATAGCTGACGCCGGGGTCAATGTCGAGTCGGAAGCCCTGTCCGCTGACGGCGGGCGAGGAGAGACGGTGGAAACCATCGACAATGAGCACCGAGTACTTAGCCTCTGGCGTGTATAGGGCAGAGAGGGTCTGGGTAGGGAAGCTGATGCCGCCCTTGTTGGCCGCCCGTACTTGGAAACTGTAGAGCACACCTGGGCGCAGACGTAAGGAATAGCTGTTATGGGTGACGTGAACACCATTGTCGAATGCGTCATTACCCATTGCGGTGTAGACGATGTAGCCGTTGGGATAGGCGCTCGGCTCCTGAGGGTCTTCGGCAGGTGTCCAAGAGAGACGGGCCTCACCGCGACGTTTGTCCAGTTCAATCCTGAAAGAGGTAGGTGTCAGCGGTGTCACCACGGCCGAACGATTGTGCTTGTCGCTGATATAACGAAGGAGGGTCTTATAGACAGAGCGTGCCAGCGTGAAACGGAAATTGGGGTCCTGACCGTAGCGCATATCACCAAAGTTCTGATGCGACATGGTCTCGAGGATGGCTGAGGGCACGACAGGATTGCGTGACTCGGAGTAGTTGCGGTCGTAGACCTCGCGCTTAGTCCATTCACCATAGATGGCTCTCAGGTCCTTGGTAGTATTATCAAGCAGCAGGTCGGCCAGTTCTCTTGACATGCAACGGCTCTTTCCTGCGGCAAGCAGGGAGTCTCCGAAATGGGTGGTACAGATGGTCAGCGTGCCGTAGACGCCCCTTCCGGTGTCGGTGTGGCCCGCATCGCTATGAACGGCAAGGGCCAATTCGATAGGTACATGGCGGCCCACGCTGTCGGGCGCATAGGCAGAGCCACCACAAAGGAGGTTGGTCATCAGTGAACGGCTGTTGATGTCGTCGCCATAGTCGTTATTGCCCTGCTTGGAGGAGTAGACATCATAGGGCATGCCGGCCCACTGTGCATAATAGCGCGAACCCTCAAGACAACGAGGAAGACCGCTGGTGCGTCCACCTCTTTCTATATTTCCCATCCCTCCGCCAAAGCGCACGGCATCGGTAGTCACCACGCCCTGGTGAGAGCTGTGGTTGGTCAGCACTACGCGGTTACGGTGGCTGGAACCTTTCTCAAAGTCGAAGGTGCCCAGGTAAACCCATGTGGAGCCGCCCATCTGCTGGTTGACGAGGAAGTCGGTTTTCTGGCCTTTGTGCCATACGGTATAGTGGGCATCGTCAACGCTTTTCTCCAATGTCTGATAGCTTACGTAGACGGCATAGCGTCCGTTCTCAGGCAAATTGGGCTGATAGGTTGCCGTACAGAGCTTTGACTTGGAACGGGTTGTCTCTACCATTCGAGCGGAACCTGCCTCAAAGGGATTCTCACCGTCGTGGTAGTCGCCTTCGTGGAAGGCAAATCCCTTGCCGGGTGAATCGTTCCACGTATGTCGGTAGTTCTGTTCCTGATAACTGACGAAAGGGGCTGCCATGTCGTTGTCGACAATGACCTCATGGCGCTGCCAGTCGCGTTCTCTCGGAGTGAAGACTACAGCACCGGCATTTTCGAGCATCGGGATGAGATAGGGTACAACGATGGTCTGCGTGAACAGATCCTCGTTGGTACAGAACAGTGCAGGCCGCTGCCATTTCCAGCTCAATGTGTGCTGGTCGTAGTAGCGGCCGTGGCTTGCCCATACGGAGAGATGACGGCCAGCGAGCCCATGAGTGATGGTACTGGGTTGAGAGACATTGCTCACCCACGGCATCACGTCATCGTCGATGTCGTCCCATGTTGTGGATTGGGCTTGAACCCCACTGAGAAAAAGATGAAGGATAAAGAGTGATAAACTGGTGTGTACAGTCCATCGGTAGTTTTCCAAAATGGTACAAAATGGGAAAACGCGCTTTTTATCCTTCATTAATATCTCGTCGTTAATTGGTTGGCTACAAGCCAGTTGTGAAGTTATCCGGGATCTTTCCCTTGAAGTCCTTGAAGTAGGTCTTGATTTCAAGCATGTCGGCTTCCAGGTCACCTGTCGGGTGGATGGTACGGGTGCACTGAATGAGTCGGCGTTCGTAGTCAAGGCCATAGAGAAGGATGGGAAGGTTGGCTTTTAAGGCAATAAAATAAAAACCCTTCTTCCATTCCTCGGTGCGCGAACGGGTGCCCTCTGGAGTGATACACAGATGGAACTCTTGCTGCTTCTCAGCCGTTGCTGCCATCGAGTCGGTCATGCTGGTATGCTTCTGTCTGTAGACGGGAATGCCCCCAAGCCTCTTGAAGATGGGTCCAAGAGGCCAGAAGAACCATTCTTTCTTCATGAGGAAATGGCTCTTGATACCGTTGGCGCGACTATAGAGAAGCCCGATGATGAAATCCCAGTTGCTGGTATGAGGAGCCAGACAGATGATGTATTTGTCGGGATGTTCTTCGGTAACCTTGGTCGTCCATCCCATTCTTTTATACAACAGGTAGTTGCAAATTTTCCTCCACATTTACAGCGTATTGATCTGGTCAATGATTTCACTCACCTGAGCAGCGAACTTCTCACGCAAGTCCTTAAAATAATTACTCGGTGTCATGCCTGGTTCTGGATGAGACACGCGGCAGATGAAGTCGCTCTGCATCAAGATGATGGAATGAAGCAGGGCATTGGCGTTGTCCTCATGGTTCTCAGCACCATAAAGAGAAGCTGCTACACACTCGGCGAACAGTTCCTCACAGATGGTATTAATAGCCTTTTTCAGTGATCTTTTATTTGCCATACGAATGTATCTTTGGTATTTATTCGCCAAAGATAAGAAAAAAAAATCAGATGACAAAGAGTTTTCTCACTTTTTCGACAAAAATATTTGTTGTTATGACAAAAGGATTATAACTTTGCACCCGAAAATGGATTATACGGACATGAATGAAGTGAAAACATCAGAAGCCAAAGGTATGATGAAAGACTCGATTTTGATACTGAGTGGCGGCATGGACAGTGTCACCATGCTATATGACTATCAAGAACGTATAGCACTGGCCTTGTCGTTCGACTATGGTTCCAACCATAACGCGAAGGAGATTCCTTTTGCCCGTTTGCATTGCGAACGCCTGGGCATTGAGCATATCACCATCCCACTTGCCTTCATGGGACAGTACTTCTCGAGTTCGCTGCTTCAGGGCAGTGATTCTATCCCAGAAGGACACTATGCCGACGAGAATATGCGTTCGACGGTAGTTCCTTTCCGTAATGGCATCATGCTCAGCGTGGCAGTAGGCATGGCTGAGAGTCGTGGACTGAAACATGTGATGATGGCTAACCACGGGGGCGACCATACCATCTATCCTGATTGCAGGCCCGAGTTTGTGGAGGCCTTCAGTGAAGCTGCCCGCACGGGAACGTATCCGGGAATCACGCTGCTTTCGCCATACACCAACCTAACGAAGGGACAGATAGCTGCCAGAGGAAAGTCGCTCGGCATTGACTATGCCGAAACGTGGTCGTGCTATAAAGGTGGCGAGAAACACTGTGGCCGGTGCGGAACGTGTGTGGAACGTAAGGAGGCCTTGGCCGATGCGGGCATTCCTGACCCTACTGTTTACGAATAACTAAATTTCATTAAGGAAAAAAAGAACTGGCAACTATTCTTCGTTGGCCAGTTCTTTGTCGTGTTGCTCATAGGCATTGACAATGCGTGTCACCAGTTTGTGCCTGACGATGTCGTTCTTGTCAAGCCTGACGACACCTATGCCCTCGATGTCACTCAGCAGATGCAATGCCTCGATAAGTCCGCTCTTCTGAGAGCGAGGCAGGTCAATCTGAGAGGTGTCGCCCGTAACTATCATCTTCGTGTTCCATCCCATGCGGGTAAGGAACATTCGGAGCTGGGCTGGGGTCGTGTTCTGTGCCTCGTCAAGGATGACCACGGCATCGGAAAGCGTACGTCCACGCATAAATGCCAACGGAGCAATCTGAATCTGATGCTTCTCCATCATGTCCTGGAGCTTCACCTGTGGGAGCATGTCTTCCAAGGCATCGTACAACGGTTGGAGATAAGGATCAATCTTATCCTTCATGTCACCAGGAAGGAAACCCAGCTTCTCGCCAGCTTCCACGGCAGGTCTCGACAGGATAATCTTCTTGGCAGTTTTTTCCTTCAGCGCCTTCACGGCAAGTGCAATGCTCAGATAGGTCTTTCCCGTACCTGCAGGTCCCACGGCAAAAACCATATCGTTCTCCATATATGCATCGATGAGGCGTTTCTGGTTCTCGGAACGTGGCTTGATGGGTCGTCCTGACATGGTGTAGCACACCACACCATCGGGTACATCGTCGCGTGTGCGTTTTCCTTTGATAATGTCAAGGATATCCTCTTCTTTCAGTGAATTGAACTTCAGGACGTGGAGTCTCATCCTTTCCACATTCTCTTCAAAGGAGGTCATCTGCTCTTCATCGCCAAGGACGCGCAACACATTATCACGTGCCACAATGCGCAGTTTAGGATAGAGGGCCTTCAACATTTGCAGATGAGCATTCCCAACCCCGTAGAACACTACAGGGTCAATCTCTTCCAGTACAATATGTTTCTCTGTCAATGGGTTACTTCTACTTTGACAATTATTGAATAATCGAGAAAAAACACAGGGAAAGACGGTGCTTCCCCTGTGCCCTATAGGGATTTGCTGATAGTGATCAGTTGTTTACCGAACCTCCTACGATGTCGAGCAGTTCGCTGGTGATGGCCTGCTGACGGCTCTTGTTGTACTGCAGATTCAGCTGGCGCAACAGTTCGTCGGCATTGTCGGTAGCAGTCTGCATGGCTACCATGCGGGCAGCATGCTCAGAGGCCACGCTGTCGAGCAGGGCAGTATAAAGCATCAGGTGTCCCATTTTCGGGATGAGCTGAGAAAGCACGGTGTGCATATCAGGCTCCACGATGAAGTTGTCGTTCAATGGGCGTACCTCGTCTTCTTTTCTTTCACGCACCCGCTTGTTCTTCTTCAAGTAGTCCTGCGCTTTCTTCGTGACGACGTTCGTGGTGAGGTCGCGCTCATGGTCGCGTTCCAACTCCGTCTCGATGTCGATGGGCAGGAAGGTCTTGTGGGTGAGGATCTGCGAACCGGCACTCTTGAAATGGTGGTAGATAAGCTCCACACGGTCTACCTCTCCGTCGGCAAAGCGCTGGCCGAGCTCCATAGCCAGGTCGATGCACTGCTTCACGTTGGGATGGTCTACAAGGTCGGCCAAGTCGCACTTGACATTATAGCCCAGCTTGCGGGCCTTCTCGGCCACCTTGCGGCCAATGGGATAGACCTCCACATTCTCAGGACCCAACGCTTCTGACAACTCCTTGACAGCATTCATCATCATCTTGATGACGTTCGAGTTGAAGCCTCCGCAGAGCGATGAGTTGCTTGAGAACACCACCAGTGCCACGCGCTTCACAGACCGCTCCTGATCGTATATGGTCTGTGCTTCAGCCTCGGCAGCAAGGAACGACTTCAAGATATGCTCCAGCATCGTCTCGTATGGTAGCATGTTCTGGATAGCCACCTGAGCATGGTGTAGCTTTGAACTCGCCACCATCTTCATGGCAGAGGTAATCTTGCGGGTCGAGTTGACGGAGGCGATGCGGCCTTTGATTTCTTTTAAGCTTGGCATCTCAGGAATTTACAATTTAACAATTTACAATTCACAATTAATCTTGCCATTTAGCAATTTGACGATTCCCTCTCTATGCGAGTACAAATAAATTGCACAATCTACGAAATTGATCAATCAATTGTAAATCGTAAACCGTCAAATTGTAAATCATTACTTATACGTTCCGGCAATATCAGCCATGACGGCTTCAATCTTTCCGGTTGTCTCGTCGTCAATCTTTCCTGCAGCCAACGTCTCAATGACCTCGGGAGCCTGGGTACGCAGCTTGTCGAGGAACTGGTCCTGACACTGGCGCACCTTGTCGATAGGCACCTGGCGCATCAGACCGTGCACACCACAGTAGAGTATGGCCACCTGCTCGCCTACGGGCATGGGGCTGTACTGCGGCTGGATGAGCAACTGGTTGTTCTTACGTCCACGGTCGAGGGTCATGGCGGTTACAGCGTCCATATCGGAAGAGAACTTCGAGAAAGCCTCCAACTCACGATACTGAGCCTGGTCGATCTTCAGCGTACCAGCCACCTTCTTCATTGACTTGATCTGTGCCGAGCCACCCACACGAGATACGGAGATACCGACGTTGATGGCGGGACGGAAGCCTTGGTTGAAGAGGTCTGACTCCAAGAAAATCTGACCGTCGGTGATGGAAATCACGTTCGTGGGGATGTATGCCGACACGTCGCCTGCCTGCGTCTCGATGATAGGTAGGGCAGTCAGAGAACCGCCACCCTTCACATGACCCTTCATGCATTCGGGCAGGTCGTTCATCTGTTCGGCAACCTCCTGCTGCTCATTCATCTTGGCAGCACGCTCCAAGAGACGGCTGTGCAGATAGAACACATCGCCGGGGTAGGCCTCACGGCCAGAGGGACGGCGCAGAATCAGCGACACCTCACGGTAGGCCACTGCCTGCTTGGACAGGTCGTCATAGACGACGAGTGCGGGCAGACCTCGGTCGCGGAAGTACTCGCCAATAGCGGCACCTGCAAACGGTGCGTAGTACTGCATGGCTGCGGGATCGGCAGCCGTTGCGGCTACGATAATGGTGTAAGGCATGGCACCGTGCTCTTTCAACGTCTGCACGAGGGCAGCAACGGTAGATGCCTTCTGGCCGATGGCCACATAGATACAATATACAGGCTTGCCAGCCTCATAGAAACTCTTCTGGTTAATGATAGTATCGACGGCGATGGCAGTCTTACCTGTCTGACGGTCACCGATGATGAGCTCACGCTGACCACGGCCAATGGGAATCATAGAGTCGACAGCCTTCAGACCCGTCTGCAGCGGTTCCTTCACGGGCTGACGATAGATCACGCCAGGTGCCTTACGGTCAAGCGGCATCTCAAATGAGTCCTTCAGGTCGATGTCACCCTTACCGTCGATAGCCTGGCCCAGTGGGTTGATGACGCGGCCGAGCATATTGTCATTTACGCGGATGCTGGCGATGCGGCGTGTACGCTTCACTACCATGCCTTCCTTGATGCCTGACGTCTGGCCGAGGAGCACACAACCGACGTTGTCTTCCTCCAGGTTCATCACGATAGCCATCGTGCCATTCTCGAATTCCAGCAACTCGTTGGCCTCTGCATTACGTAGTCCATAGATACGGGCCACGCCATCAGAGACTTGCAGTACGGTACCTACCTCATCGAACTGTGCACCGTCTGCGATTCCCTTTAACTGCTCGAGAAGGACCTGACTGACTTCGCTTGGTTTAATCTTATCTGACATTGTTTGTTCTTTTTTCGTTATTTCGTTATTACGTGATTACGTCATAACGCCTATTTTCTTAGTGTGTTTAGAATCGAGTTGAGTTTCGACTTCACGCTGGCGTCCATGCGAAACGTATCGTATTCAAGGACGAATCCACCGATGATGTCGGGGTTCACCTCGGTCTCGAACTCCACTGTACCCTGAGTCTTGCTCTCCACCATGTGGCGCATCTTCTGCTCCGTCTCGGGAGCGACTGCCACGGCGGTGGTGAGCTTACCACGGATGACGTTCTTCTGCTTGCGGTAAAGCGTGACGTAAGAGTTGGCCATGAACTGCACCATATTCTCGCGGTCTTCCTTCAGTACAAGGGCTATGAAGGCCTTAGACAAGGGGGAAGCATTATCACCACCGACAGCGGTGACAAGCAGCAACTCCTTCTTGTCTTTCGAGAGCATGGGATTGTCTATCGTCTGTCGGAGCTGTGTCACCTCAACGTAGCTCTTAGCGAGAAGCTGCATTTCCTGATAGACCACATCCTCGACCTTCGCATCGGTGGCACTCTTGAGCAGTGCCCTTGCATAACGAACCGATATGACTCCTATATCCATACGCGTACCTTATTTAATATTAGAAGCATCATCCAGCATACGGTCAATGAGATCCATCTGAGCCTGGTCGCCCTGAAGGTTCTTCTTGAGTACCTTCTCGGCAATCTCAACGCTGAGCGTGGCTACCTGTTTGCGTATGTCGGCAATGGCTGCCTTGCGCTCCTGGTCAATGGCCACACGGGCATCTTCCAAGAGACGGGCACCTTCCTGCCGGGCCTTGTCCTGAGCCTTCTCAACGATGGCATCGCGAGTGTCGGCAGCCTCTTTCAGTATCTGAGCCTGCTTCTCGCGTGCCTCCTGTAAGATGGATTCACTTTCTTTCTGTATATTGGCCAGTTTCTCGTTCGCCTCATGTGCCTTGCGAAGTGAATCATCGATGAAAGCCTTGCGCTCTGCCACCATGCTTGTGATGACAGGGAACCCGAACTTCCATAGGATGAACAGCACCACAAGGAATGTTAGCGACATCCAGAACAACAGGCCTGTACTCGGAATCAATAAATCCATAGACTGAATGTTTTTGATTTACGATTTACTAATTTACGATTTACAATTTATTTGACGATTTATGACATTTTACTATTTAAGTTGGCGGATGCCAAATTGAGAAATCAATGAAATTGAAAAATCAATTGTAAATTGTAAATTGTCAAATCGTAAATATCTTATAGACACATGAATGCAATCACGGCGGCGAACAGGGCCACACCCTCGATGAGGGCTGCTGCGATAATCATGTTGGTCATCAGCTTGCTGATTACCTCGGGCTGACGTGCCATAGCGTCCATGGCCGAACCGCCAATCTTACCGATACCAATACCTGCGCCAATAGCTGCGAGACCTGCGCCTACTGCGGCGCCCAACTTTGCAACACCTTCTGCTGCTAATAATGCTGTAATCATAATCTTTACGTTTTTAAATTGTTAATTATTTAATTCTTTAATTCTTCAGTTCTTTAATTTTATAATTTTATAATTCTCATTCATGTCCCTCTGGCACGGCCCTTGCCATACCGATGAATACCGATGAGAGGAGTGTGAACACCATTGCCTGGATGAAGCACACCAGACACTCGAGGCACATCATGAAGATGGCCATGATGACACTCACGGCACTCATGCTGAAGAACACACCTGCTGTCATTGACGCCACAAGGAAGATAATACAGGGCATTGCTACGGCGATAGCGTGTCCTGCCATCATGTTGGCGAAAAGTCGGATCATCAGGGCAAACGGCTTGGTAAAGATACCCACGAACTCGATGACAGGCATCAGGGGGACGGGAGCCTTCAGCAGGACGGGCACGTCGGGCCAGAAAATTTCTTTCCAGTAATGTTTGTTACCTGAGAACTGCACGATAATAAAGGTGCAGAGGGCCAGGAAGAACGTCACGGCTATGTTGCCGGTTACATTTCCCGAACCTGGTGGGAACGGGATAAGTCCCATCACGTTGCAGGTGAAGATAAAGAAGAAGCAGGTGAGCAGGTAGGGCACGTACTTTTCGTAGCCTTCTCCCACGCCTGGCTTTATAATATCGTCCACCACATACATCACCAGCATCTCAACGAAACCTACAAAACCGCCAGGAGCAGCATCCGACGCCTTGCGTTTCTTGTACCAGCGGGCGCTGAACAGGATGCAGCATAGCAGGATGGCTACGTTGATGAACATCACGGCCACCGTCTTAGTGATGGAAAGATCGAGAACAGGTGAACCGTCCTCTACAATCTTGCCTGCATGATCGCCCTCGGTAGCAATGGCCAGTCCCTGTATATCGGCAGGAGCATCGGCTTTCACGTGGCGCAGACCGTCGTGAGCATGGTGCTCAAACTGCGACGAGCAGAATACATGCCATCCCGTGGAACTGCGGACAATGACAGGCAGGTGGATGACCACTGCACTTTCACCCTCGCCATAGACATGCCACTCGTGCGAGTCCTTGATATGCTCAAGCACCACCTCCTTGGCCGAGAAATCGGCTGCCCTTGCCGCTGGAGTCAGCACCAAGAGCAACAGCATCGTGCAAAGCAGTTGTTTGATTTTCAATTCAAAATTCATAACTCATAAATCATAGTTGCTGAACGCAGCTAATCGTCAATGTTCAATGTTCAATCTTCAATGTCTCATTGAGAGCGTCACCACCATCATTATCGCGTACATTATTATAAATATAATGGCGAACTGTATGGCATCATCCCTATTGTCGGCAAACCATGTGTAGAGACCAATGACCGTGAGGACGAGCACCATTCGTATGGTTGCCATTGCCAGATAGAACTGAGGCAGGTGCTCAGGTGACTTTTCCTTGACGAGATCGTAGCCTTTCACGTAGGTCACTCCTAACAGTGTGAAGAAGAGGGTAGAAAGAAAAATCTCCAATTTACAATCTTCAATATTCAATCCTCCGAAATCTCCACGCAGATGGATACCTCGTTCTTCTGCACGGCCACAAATCCACCCATAATCTCAAGTTGTTTGCCATCGTACTCGACGATGCCTTTCTTCAACGATGATATGATGGGGGCGTGGTTGGTGAGAATCTCAAAGTTACCCAGCATACCAGGCACCTTCACGCTCTCCACCTTGCCTTCAAACTCTATCCTCTCAGGAGAAACTATCTTCAGCGTCAACATAATCTCATTTTACAATTTGACTATTTAACTATTAAACCATTATATCGGAATTGTCCAATCGCGAAATTGTTCAATTGTCAAATGGCTTAGCCCTTAGCTGCTTCCAACAGTTTCTTAGCCTTCTCCTTGGCGTCCTCTATCGTACCGACATTGAGGAAAGCCTGTTCGGGCAGGTCGTCGACCTCGCCGTCGAGGATGGCATTGAAGCCCTTGATGGTCTCTTCGATGGGCACCATCACGCCAGGCAGGCCTGTGAATTGCGAAGCTACGGAGAACGGTTGCGACAGGAAACGCTGCACACGGCGTGCACGGTTCACGGTCAGCTTGTCCTCGTCACTCAGCTCGTCCATACCAAGGATAGCGATGATGTCCTGCAATTCCTTGTAGCGCTGCAGTATTTCCTTCACGCGCTGGGCGCAATCATAGTGAGCCTTGCCGACTATCAGCGGGTCTAAGATACGTGAGGTTGAACCCAGCGGATCTACAGCAGGATAAATACCCAGCTCAGCAATCTTACGGTCGAGCACCGTGGTGGCATCCAAATGGGTAAATGTAGTTGCAGGTGCAGGGTCGGTCAAGTCGTCTGCAGGCACGTAAACAGCTTGTACTGAGGTGATTGAGCCTGTTTTGGTCGAGGTAATTCTCTCCTGCATTGTACCCATCTCCGAAGCAAGCGTAGGCTGATAACCCACGGCTGAAGGCATACGACCCAGCAGAGCCGATACCTCAGAACCTGCCTGCGTGAAACGGAAAATGTTGTCGATGAAGAAAAGAATGTCGGCAGCACCGCCGTCCTTGCCACCACCGTCGCGGAAGCCCTCGGCTACCGTCAGTCCGCTCAGGGCTACCGAGGCACGTGCACCAGGAGGCTCGTTCATCTGACCATAGACCAGCGTGGCCTGACTCTTCTTCAACTCTTCGGGATCGACAAGTGAAAGGTCCCACTTGCCTTCGTCCATAGCCTTGCGGAACTTTTCGCCATAGCGGATAACACCCGACTCAATCATCTCTCGGATGAGGTCATTGCCTTCACGGGTACGCTCACCTACACCGGCAAATACCGAGAATCCGTTGTGACCCTTGGCAATGTTGTTGATCAGCTCCATGATGAGCACCGTTTTACCCACGCCGGCACCGCCAAACAGACCGATCTTACCGCCCTTCATGTAAGGCTCCAACAGGTCGATCACCTTAATACCCGTAGAAAGAATCTCTTTCTTCGTCGATAGTTCCTCAAACGTAGGAGCCTCACGGTGAATGGGGTAGGCTCCCTTCATGTCGAGCGGTTTCATACCATCGATAGGCTGGCCTATCACGTTCAGCATACGACCCTTGATCTGGTCGCCCGAGGGCATCACGATGGGTGAGCCCATGGGAACTGCCTCCAGACCACGCTGCAGTCCGTCGGTGTTGTCCATAGCTACGCAACGCACGGTGTCCTCGCCAATGTGCTGCTGCACCTCAACGACGAGCGTCTTGCCCTCGCCACGGTCAATACGTAGTGCCTCATGAATCTTCGGCAGCACTTTCTCAGCATCCTGACCCTTTGTGTCAAAATAGACGTCAATCACCGGGCCGATAATCTGGGAAATGTGTCCTGTAATCTGTGACATAAAATAATGTATTATTTGTTGTTGATGTTTTTAGTACTTGAAAACGTTCGCAAAATTAGCAAAAATATTTGGAATAGGCGAATAAAAAGCAAAAAAACTTCTTGTCGGGGAAACATTTTTGGCAAAAACAGTCGATTTCCCGCCAAACTCGTTGTACGATACGTTCATAATGGTCATTAACTACTTTATGTGCCTTGATGGTAGCAAAAAAACACAACTTCACAAACTTGTGAATCACAAACTTGTGAATTTTAAGAATTATTATATCATCATCTCAATTCAGAATAGTTTTTGAAAGAATAGTTTTTGGGACAGGTACTTGAGTGTGGCTCCTTACCTCATTGGGAATCAACTCGACGATTGCGTCACCCTCACACGCGATAGCGTTCTTGTCTGCTTCCCTGCCGCGTCCTTGTTGCGCATCACTTGACTCAACCACGCGCATGAAGGTCTGCACTCCAAAAAACGCCTGCGAAACCACGTATGGTTTCCGCAGGCGTTTTTCATCGTTTCAATCTATATTAGTTTTTACCAGGCGTTTTCCCAGGCGTTCTTCTCCGTGGTATCGCCGTCGCCGTAGTCGAGCTTCTCATTGTCGTCAAGGCCGGTGCTGTCAACATCGCTCAGTGAGGCGCAGACCAGCTGCACAATCTTGACTTCCACCACGTTGGTCGTGGGCCGTAGATATGCTTTCTTTATCATAGTCGGTTCCTCCTTATTTTTTACTTGATGACAAATTTCTTTCCACGCTCGATATACACACCCTTGGCCATTTTGCCATTTGACGATTTCACTATTTTACGGCCGCTCAGGTCGTAGCAATTGTCTGATTGTGAAATAGTAAAATTGTCAATTGCCTTGATGCCGGTTGTCTCGCCGTCGCCGAAGTCGAGGCTGAAGGCACGGGCATGCGGTGCGACCTCATCCTTGAGCTGGAAATAGGCACGGAAGCCCTTCATCTGCTGGTTCTCGGCACTGGGATGATAGAGCTTGTTGCTGGCTCCGAGGAAGAGGATGCTCTTCACGTCGCCCGCAATGGTTGTTGCGCCCAGCGTGGGGATGAAGTCCACGGCAGTGGTTTCTGTGCTCGGTTTTGTACTGCTGACGGTCACCCCATTGAACACTGGGTTCGCGACCGTCTCACTGACTTTCACCAGATAAGGCTTGCCGGCCTCGATACCTTCCGTTTCGGCGGCAAAGGTGAGCGTCAGTACGCCCGTCTCGCTGTCGAACTCAGAGTCGGTCAGCTTCTTTACGCCTGTCAGACTGTAGTCGCTGTACTTGTCGGCAGGGATGGCAAAGGGCACGCTGAACGTGTTGTAGCTGCCCGTCTGCAGGGTGCGCTTCAGGGTGACGTTGGCCGTCTTGCCATCATTGTCAGCAAGTGTCTGGCTGTTGTCCTTCTCCTCGTCCAGCGTCAGCTCCAACACTGGCACTGCAACGTTCAGCGTGATGTCGCTGGCGGGGATGCTCTTTGCGGCGCCAGTGGTCACCTTTAAGCCACTGATGGTGAGTGTGGCAGAGGAGCCGGTGAAATCATCGTCAACCTTCAGACCGACGGTGAACACCGTGCCTTCATTGCCGTCGATGCCGCCGAAGCTCATGATCAAGCCCGATGTGGTGTTGTAGCGGAATGTGCCTATCATGCGGTTGCTCTTGGTTACACTGGTGATGGTGAGACCGTCAGAGGCTGTCAGTGTGGCCTGCATGCCGGTGAGGGCTACGCTGTTGGTCATCGTCACATCGACACTGGTTGTCTGCCCCTTGTCCAGCGTGATGCTCTCTTGGCTGAAAGCGAAGGACACGTCGCCGCTCTGCTCGCCGCTCTGTCCGCTGACATCGCGGGTCACGGTGCAGTTTTCAGAAGCAACATCGGCATACGTGCCGCCACTCTTCTTAACATTGAATCCAGTGATGGTGATGGTGCTGGTCTCAGCCAGGCTGCTGGAGGCCGTCACGTCGATGTAGCCCACAGCCCCCGTGCCCGGCGTGAACTCGCCAGTGGTCATCAGTACGCCACCCGTCGAAGGGTTGTAGGACACCGTAGCCCCGCCCGTACGCTCACTGTTGCCTGTCATCCAGACGTACAAGCCAGCGGTAGAGCTTTGGTTGACTACGGTGAGGCCTTCCGGCATCGTCACCGTTCCCTGCAGCCGCGTGACATCTGTCCGTTCGGTGTCGAAGCAGAGCGCGATGCGCTTCGTCTCGCCCGCCTTGATGCTGAAGTCGCTGATGTAGACCTTCTCTTCAGCGGCCACACCCAGCATCTGGCAGAGGAGCGCAAGCAATAGGATTATATGCTTTTTCATCTCTTTGTTGTTTTAAGTTTACTTTTTGTCAGTATCCTGACTTGCCTTCCCGTTAAAGCGGCGCGCATTGTTTTGGGGAACAGAGCCGTTCCAGTTCAGCCCGTTGGCAATGTTAGCTATGCCCTGAAGGTCGGCGATGTCTACCTCTCCGTCGTTATTCACGTCGAACAGCACAAACGTTGGGTCTGTCGATTCAGGCAATTGACTATTGAACATCAAGTTAAAGAAATTATCCACGTCGTCGGCATCCACCACACCGTCCCTTTCTCCACCGGGAATAGGTATGTCGCCGGGCAGGTTGGCAGCGGCGAGCGTGAAGGTGTTCGAGAGGCCGGTTTCGCCGCTGTACATGCTGCTCGGTCCGAGCGTCACTGCCTTCATGGCGTAGCGGCCGGGGGCGAAGTCAAACTGTGCCGACGCTATGGGGCTGCCCACGACCGCACCGTTTTCATTAATCTTATAGAGCTGCACATCGTAGTCGTCGACGGGTGTGAGCTTTGCCTTGGGCGCGTCTGCCTTATTGTCGTTGACAGCGAAGAGAGCCAGCAGCTGTGCCCTGGTCATTCCTTCGGGCACCCAGATGCCGTTCTCTTTCTTGATGCTGTAGCTCAGCCCATTGCTGCCGTCGCCCATCTGTACGGTCATGTTGGTACCCATGTTGCGCTGCAGGGTGTAGGCCACGGTGGCGTCGCCCTGCGGCATGGCAAACGTGGCCACGGTGCTGCCCTCGTTGTAGGATGCCTCCGAGTCGCCGCCGTTGAGGGTGATGGTGCCGACGGTGTAGCCCGATGCTGCGGTGATGCTGATGCTCTGGCCCTTCTTGAGGTTGCCGACGGTCGCAGGGTCGCCGAGGGAAGCAGCCTGTCCACCCACGGCCAGAGTGGCCTTGCCGCCCGGGATGGTGAGCACGTTCTGCGGCGCGAAGGTGGCGGTGTAGAGGTTCTTCAGCAGGGTGACAGAGAGCGGTCCCTGCACCTCAGAGTTGCTGAAGGTCTCATTGACTGTGCCGTCGTTGCCCGCGATGTAATAATAGACGTAAGCGGTGGCGTCCGCGGCGACGTCATCCGTGATGACGGCGGCGGTGGGCAGGGCGGTGCTCCACGCGCCGTCACCGATGGCCGGTGCCGTGGCGTTGGCATCGGCGGTGACAAAATACTTCACTGTGCCCTGTGTGCTCTGCCCCGCGCTGACGATGGCGTCGGCGGTGCCGGCGGTCACGTTCTCAAGGGCGGCGGGCTGCTGGCTGAAGGCGGCCCGGGGGAAATAGGTAGGCGCCAGCTCCACCTTGCTTTCAGGCATGCTGAACGTCCACTGGTTCTGGCCCTCGGTGCGCGTCACGGCAATCTGGGCCCATGCGCCCGTGGCTGCCGCAAGGAGCAGAGCGAGCGTCATTGCTGGTTTATTGATATGTTTCATGTTTTCGATTGCTTTGATATTATAATTAATGTGTAGTATCTATGTCGAAGAGCGCATCATCATTCTTCGGCTACGGCACGCACGGAGCTGCCTATACCGCGACTTTGATAAGAAGAGCTTGCCAAACCACGATCCGAGATATAGAATACATACGCTTTCTTTTTTGAGTTGCTGTCCACAAAGCCGGTAGCCGACCAGAAGGAGCTGATACGGTCCACGTCTACCATCTGTTCCCTGTTGTCGCGCTTGCCCTGGGCGGGGAAGAGCACTGTGGGGGTGGTAGTAGTCGTGACAGTAGTCCCTTCAGTGGTTTCAGTAGTGAGCGTATAGATGCGTCCCATGCGTTCTTCATCCCAGGGGAATTTGACGACGGTCAAAGAACCGAAGTAAGAATACAGGTTGTCGGTGGGCACGCAGAAGCCAGGTGGACACGGGTCATAGACGGTCTTCACCGTCGCCGTCGATACGTCCTCGGTTGATCCTGTCTGAGCATTCCACAGATTGCTAAAGGTGTTGTCCGCTTTGTACCTGAACGTTGTCGGGGCCTTGATGTTGGCAGCGATGTTGGCAGAAGTGTTCACACTGTCGAGCACTATGCCCGTCACTGGGTTTCCGTTGATGTCATATACGGTGTGACTGTTGCTGAGCGTTACCTGGTATTCTTCAAACTGTTCCGTATCTACTTTGACGATAATATGAACCCCTGGATTGTCACCTGAGCTGGGCTCAGTGCTTTTGGTTTTGGTTGTCGCTGCCGGTTTTTCCTTATCTACCACTGTAATGTCAGCCGGTATGAAGGCATCCTTGCGGCCCCACTGGTAGTAGGGGCTGTAGCCGCGTCCGAAGGGTGTTCCCACCCAGCCCACGTTCACGGGTGTCAGCTGGTAGGTGTGGCTGCCCGTGGCCACTTCGGTCAGGTCGTTTGCGGCGAAGGTCTGCCGTGTCAGCCAGATATGCCACGACCATACGATGTTGCCGTTGCCGTCCTTGGCGGCCACCACGGCGTTGCCCTCCTGCTCGGTGGCGTTCTTGCCCACGGTCAGGGTCAGGTAGTCGCCCTCGATGTCCACGGCGGTCACTATTCCCTGGGCATCCTGCCACAGCAGCTCGGCCGAGGCCACTTTGATGCCCATGCCCTTGTTCACGCCGGTGCCATTAGTTGCCTTCGTAATCCACGGCGCAGTGATATCGTTACCCAGGTGGTTGGGGAAGGTGGCGGTGGTGTTGCTTCCGCTCACGCCCGTATAGGCGGCTCTGTTGACCGCGTCGTTCTTGATGGCGTTGCCATAGACCAGTGGCAGACGGTAGTCGCCCGCAGTGTGTACCATGTAGCAGTTGGCCGTTGTCCGGCCGTTGGCGTTGGCATTGCCGGCGCAGTCCACCAGCGAGAGGTCGGTGGAAATGACAGGGGTTACATCGAGGGTCTTCACCTTCAGCGTGCCGTCGTAGGTGACGGTCACCGTCTCTCCTTGAGCTGCCTCGTTAGGGTTGGCGGTCCAGTTGCCGGCTTCCTCCACACCGTGCTTCACGACGACGGGATAGCCGGTCTGAGCCACTGCGCCCTGCGTCGCTGCCATGAGCAGCAGGGCAATCATAGATAATTTTCTTGACTTCATAATTCTTGTATCTGTTTTGTTTACTATAAAAAATAAGTGATTCACTGAGTCCACCTTGGTAAGTGGACCCAGTGAGCAGCATTTACCAAGCCTCGTCCCAGGCGTTCTTCTCCGTGGTATTGCCGTCGCCGTAGTCGAGCGATTCATTTGTGTCAAGACCACTGCTGGTTACATTGGTCAGTGAGGCGCAGACCAGCCGCGCACTCTTGAGTTCCACCACGTTGGCCGTGGGCCGTAGATATGTTTTCTTTGTCATAGTCGTGTCTTCCTTTCTTTATTTTACAACTCTCTTTTTACCGTTTACGATGTATACGCCCTTCTTCAGGATTGAAGATTGAGAATTGAAGATTGAAGATTCCACGCGGCGTCCTTGAAGGTCGTAGCTGCCATTTTCCATCTTCCATTTTCCATCTTCCATCTCTCTGATGCCGGTTGTCTCACCGTCGCCAAAGTCCATGCGGAAGGCGCGGGCCGCTCCGGTGGCATCACCTTTCAGCAGGAAGTAGGCACGGAAGCCCTTCATCTGGGCGGGCAAAGCCTCGGGGTTGTAGAGCTTGTTGCCGGCTCCGAGGAAGAGGACGGTCTTGGCGTCGTCGCCCTCGCTCCCAATGGTCGTGGCTCCCAGCGTGGGGATGAAATCGACATTGGTCGAAGTAAAGGGCACGGCATCCTCGCTGATGGTGACGTCCGTGAAGGCAGATGCAGAGAGGTTCGTGGTTGCGCCGACCTTCACCAGGTAGGGCTTGCCGGCCACAATGCTCAAAGCATTGCTGAAGTTCAGTGTCAGCACGCCGTCGGCGAACGATGCGCTGCTCAGTTCCTTCACCGTCCAGCCTTCGGGCTTGGCCATGCTGAAGGGCACGGCGAAGGTGTTGTAGCCGCCCGTCTGCAGCGTGCGCGTCAGGCTGACGTTGGCCTGCTGGCCGTCTTTCGTTGCCAGCACCGGGCTGTTGTCGGCAGCCTCGTCCAGCCGGATGCCGTTGTCAGTGAGCGTGAAGGTGGCCGAGGTGAGCGTGCCGACGTAGGGGCTCAGCTCGTCGGTGGCAACGGCCACGATGCGGTAGGTGCCGGGCTGCATGTCGGTGAGGAAGTCGTCCGCTGCCGTCCAGGTGTCGCCATCCTGCTTCTCATAGCTGACGGTGAGGCCGTCGGCGCTGATGATGTTGGTGCCGGCGATGGCATCGTTGAGCTGTATGCCAAGCGGCGTGGCGGGCTGGTAGTTGCCGTCGGGACCCATCGTCACGCCGACGGGCTCGGCGGGTATGCCGGCGAAGGCCACCTGCTGGGTCAGGTCGCGTGCCAACAGGTATTTGGCGGTGGCATCGTGGTAGGGCACCGTGAAGGTGAAGGTAGCCACGGTACGGGCATCATTGAAGTTGGCATCGTCGCCACTCAATGCGGCTGAGGCAATGGCGCGGATGTAGCGGAAGTCCGCATGATTAGGCTCCTCTACCCATTTACCGGCATTGAAGTCGAAGCATAGAGGATAGTCAGAAGAATAATAGCGTCCATATCCACCATACTCGCCCGAATATAAGTCATTCCCGCCGCTATCGCGCAGTCCGTCGCTCAAGGCCCGATAGCCGCCGGCAGCATCGATCATCGTGTCCCACTGCGCCTTGCTCGGTGTATCAATGAAGGAAGTGCCGGGAATTTCTACGTAATCAACGTCAGCAAGGTCGATTGCCAGTCCGCGGTCGTAGCCTTCTACGCCGGTGTTGCTGCCCACATATACAATCTTGGCCACGGCTCTGGTGCCTGCGTCCTCAGCCGCTGTTATGTTGGCGTAGAGGTAGCCGTCTTCACCAAGAAGCATTCCTAAGTCGCTGCTGATGACCTCGCCGACAGGAACGGCGGCACCGCCCATCTTCGCGCTGCGGATTTTGTAGCCCTCGGCAGCGGCGATGGTGATGGTGATGGTCTGCCCCTGCTTGAGCGATGTCAGCTGTCCGTCAGCGGTCACGGTGGCCTGTCCGCCGTCGGTGGTGAACTGGGTAGCCGGCCGTAAGGCAACGGTGAACACATTCTTCTTCAGGGTGACGGTGAGCGGCCCTAAGATGTCGGTGTCGCTGAAGGTGTTCTCGGCAGTGGCTGCCTGGCCTTCGGGGGTGTCGTTGCCCTTGATGTAGTAGTACACATAGACCTCGGTGCTTTCAGTCCTGTCGCCCTGCACAATGGCGGCGGTGGGCACTGCATCGCTCCAGCCTGCGGCGTCGTAGTCGGGAGCCGTGGCTTCGGCATCGGTGGTGGCATAGTACATCACGGTGCCCTGCTGGCTTGCGGCGGTGACAATGGGATTGTCGGTACCGGCAACGACGCCCTTAATGGCTGTGGGCTGCTGGCTGAACGTGGCCGTGGGGAAATAGTTGACGGTCAGCTCCACGTTGACGTCGGGCATGGTGTACTGCCACTGGTTGGCCTGACCCGATACGGGGACTGCATCGTCTTGTTGTGCCCATGCGCCCGTGGCTGCCGCAAAAAGCAGCGCGAGCGTCATGGCTGTTGTTTTTATATGTTTCATGTTCTTTGGCTTGTATATATTAATAATGTGTAGTATCTGTGTCAAGAAAAACGCTCATTACTCCTCGGCGACGGCACGGACGGGATATCCTAAACTGAAAAACGTTCGGTTACGTCCAGTCGTTTTTTTACCAAAACTAAAAAATATTGCATCACGTGTATATCCATATTTACTAGGATTGTTAGGTGCTACAGCTGTTGCAGAGAAAAGACCACTACTATTTACTGAAGTGACACGGCCTGTCTCGTGGTCACGACGCCCCACACAGGGGAAGAAAACGTTAGGAGTGGCTGTTGTCAGTTGGCGCCCCACAAAATCTTCTGAAAAGGAGAAAGACACGGTATCAATGGCCGCTATGTATTCATACAGGTTATCGGTAGGCACACAAAAGCCCGGTGGACACGGGTCATAGACCGTCTTTACTGTCGCTTCCGCTATGTTCGAATTTATGTAGATATCACTATTATAAGTAACCGGTTGTTGAGCGTTCCACATATTTATGTAAAGTTCTTTGTTGGGTGTTGTTACTACAGTTGAGTTATACGTATAGCACCAATACATCGTCGTCGGGTTCTTGATATTGGTGGCAATGGTGGTGCTACTGGAGTTTGCATCTTTATAGACGGTCACGGGGTTCTGAATCGTATTGTCGTTGATGTCATATACCGTAAGGTCGCCGGCATAAGTTGTGGTTCCCGCTTGCCACGGATCAGAACCCATGCCGCCGCCACCGCCGCCGCCGACGGTTCCGCCTCCTTCTGTTGTTATGTTATTGAAATCGGCGGGGCTGAAGGCATCCTTGCGCCCCCACTGGTAGTAGGTGCAGTAGCCACGGCTCATGACATCGCCCACCCAGCCCAAGTTTACGGGTGTCAGCGTGTAGGTGTGTTGGCCCGTGTTGATGGTGGCCAGGTCGGCTGCGGCGAAGGTCTGCCGCGTCACCCAGATGTGCCACGACCAGACGATGGTGCCGTTGGCATCCTTGGCGGCCACCACGGCGTTGCCCTCCTGCTCGGTGGCGTTCTTGCCCACAGTGAGCGTGAGGTAGTCGCCTTTAATGCCCACTTCGGTCACCAGCCCCTTAGCATCCTGCCACAGCAGATCAGCTTTGGTTACGCTGATGCCCATGCCCCGGTCGGCTCCCTCGCCGTCAGTGCTTTTCGTGATCCACGGCGCGTTGATGACTCTGTATTGGTGGTTGTAGAAGTTCCGCGAACTATATGGGTAGGAATTACCCGTATATGCGGCCGTGTTGGCCTCGCCGTTCTTGATGGCGTTGCCATAGACCAGCGGCAGGCGGTACTTGCCGGCGGTGTGTACCATGTAGCAGTTGGCCGTCCACTGGCTCTGGCGCTCGTTGCCGGCGCAGTCCACCATCGAGAGGTCGGTGTAGGGGTTCTTCTCCGCCTGCACGCTCATCACCTTCTTGCGGCCCGTGTACGTGGCGGTCACCGTCTCGCCCTCATCGGCAGGGTTGGGGTTGATGATCCACTTTTCAGCATCAACAGTGCGCGTCTTCAGTTTCGAGACGTGCTTCTGCGCCTCCACACCCTGCGTCACTCCAAAGAGCAGCAGGGCGAGAATTGAAAATAATTTTACTTTCATTAGCCTTTCTTTTTTAATAGATTAAACTTATTGTGAATTATAATTATATATCGTTTCTTACGTCAATCGCTGCACCCGCCGCCTCATCTCAGCCGCCAGGCTGCCTGTCGCTGAGGGTGCGGATAAGCAAAGGGGATAAAAACAGCAAAGCTTCCCTTGCATTTCTGCAAAGAAAGCCATATATTCACGCACGTATGCGCGTATATAAAAGTAGGCGGACTGGCTGTTAGTACCTGAGAGAGAGAGAGAGAGAGAGAGAGAGAGAGAGAGAGTAGCAAAAATAATGGAATGGCCAAGTAAATCGGTCATTTTTTTCTCTCGCTTAACAAAATTTACGTTTTCTCTGAGGTGCATATAGTAAAAGGAAATTATTTACGCATTTCGAGCATAAAAACGCCATGCTACAATGCATCTGATATTAGAGCATACCAGCCTTGCTCAATATGGCATGAGCCATCTGGCAAAAGGAATGGTCGTCCCTGTTATTGGTTCCCTTGTAGTTGCGTTCAGCCTCCACTGCATGGCGAAGGAATTCACGTGCCTCCTTGTCTTTCAATGTGGGGATTGCTTTAATTGCTGTTGCCATAGTTATATAATCTTTCGTATATCAATTATAATGTTGACCGTTATTGCGAAAAGAGAACAGCGCTTGTTTCATGCCTCCTGTCTTATCGCTTTCGTAGCCTTTAAGCTGCAAAGATACAACTTTTTTCCCAATTAACGATAGGATTTGTAGAGCTTAACGTGAATTTTTATGAATTTTAGTATAATTTCCATTAAATACGCACTGAAATAGCCAAAGTTCTTTGCTTTGCAAAGCGACCGGAGGTCGAGCGCTTGCCTTGCAAGCCAGCAGAGCTGGAGCGGACATTGAATTATGAGTCCGCTTGAAAAAGTCCAAACATGAGAAATTTGAGTAAAAATCAATGCGTAGCCGCTCCCCTCCCTTGTACTACTCTTTATACACATCTCTGGCCCTGACGAAGGCGATGATTTCAATGTGCTGGTTGAACCTGTCGAGTCCCTCCTTCATGGTGATGTAT